>Ga0213825_1000230_pt1 | contig 42110 bp, 38 predicted proteins | sample MC6MC0900MG_FD_179896 | JGI IMG/M metagenome (GOLD analysis project Ga0213825, IMG submission 179896) | Enriched soil aggregate microbial communities from Iowa State University, Ames, United States - MC6-MC0900-MG | ecosystem: Environmental > Terrestrial > Soil > Unclassified | place: USA: Iowa...
TGTACATATATAGAGTAGCAAAAGGTGCGATCAAGTTATACGGAATACCCCAGAGCGGTTCCATTAAAATTAGAGTTCTTGGATTCCCTTTGTTATTTTTTAATAATTCAATTAATGGGTGTTTCCGCAGAGTTTTTATTTTTTGTACTGTATTCACTGGTTTCTCCATTCTACGACTGTTACTATCTTCATGACGGTTCAGTCAATTTATAAGGAAGAGGCCATTTTTCCTTGCCTTGGTTCCGAGAAGAAATCTTGTTAATTAGCGGTTTACATATCGACATCCATTGTTATCCCTATATGAGTCACTTTATATATTATTATTTAATAGAGAAAACATATTTAAATCCTGTTGTTTATTTCTAAAAAAAGCATATCCCTTTAATAAACCTTCATAATCAAAACCAATCTTCCTTAACAGATTTTCTGAATTCTTATTTTCAGGGTATACAATGGCTTCAATTCTTGACAATTGCATATGACTGAAACCATACTCTATAATTGGTTTTAATGCTTCTTTTGCGTACCCTTTGTCCCAATAATCTTCATGTAATTCATATCCAATTTCAGCTCTATTGTGTTTATGATTCCAATTATGAAATCCACAAGTGCCAATTATTATATTTGTTTCTTTTAGTTCAATCCCCCATCGTATTGCAAAGTCATCATTAAACGAATTTTTATAGCGAGCGATTATACCTTTCGCTGTTTCTACATCTATCAAGGGAAACATTCCAAAATATTCCGTGACCTTCTCAGATGACAGCACAGAATACACCCTTAACGCATCTTCTTCAACTAATTCTCTAAGTATTAATCGATCTGTTGATAACGTTGGGAATTCATTTGGCAGAATTCTATTATCCATAAAATCAACCTCCTTAGCCTAGATTAATCACTGCAAGTTGCGTGTCAAAAATCAGATCGTTATTTTTCACCAGCATGTGCAATTAATTTTCGAAATGATTCTTCAAACTGCTTGTCATCTTCCAGAGTTCTTTTTCTTGGTCCACTCAGATGATGTTTAGATTTTGCCCTCCTTGCAGCTTTTGCCATATGCCGCTCCATAAGAAGCTGATCTATGTTGTCATTGGTATACCATCTTCCGGATTGATGAATCGCATATGCACTTTTTCCCAGTACCATTGCCGCAACACCATAATCCTGCGTTACTACAATATCTCCAGATTTACATAGGTTTACCAATGCAAAATCAACTGCATCAGCCCCTGCACCAATAACCTTTATCACGCTGTAATCAGACTGTAACACATGATTTGTATCGCATAGGAGGCATACTTCTATCCTATTTTCTTTTGCTACCTTTTCTACAATTTTAACTACCGGACAGGCGTCTGCATCCACAAAAATCTCCACGTACATCTTCCCCCTATTGCTCTATCAATGTAATCATTTCAATTCAAAATAGTCCATTACTGACGTTTCCTGGAATCCACAGGATTTGTATAAGCGAAGGGCTGTCTCATTCTCAGCGGCAACCTGGAGCATAATCTCTGTTGCTTCTGCATCCTTTAGTTTTTCTATGGCCTTCAGTAGAATTGCCCGCCCAAATCCCTTTCCTCGGTTCTCCGGTAATATACCCAGCCCGTAGATCCCTCCAAGCCCATTAATCATTTGCAGATGGACTTTCCCGATAATCTGATTATCTTTTTCTGCGAAATAAATGGTCATACCTTTTCTTTCTTCGTCTTCCGGTAAAAGAATTCCCTCGTTTGGATCATTCTCATTCTCTTTCTCTGGACAGTCGCCAAAATAAATTGTGTTTTGTCGGGCTACCTCAAAGGCATCTGCATTGGCAGCTTTTCTGAAGTTAATGCCACATAGCCGTTTCTCAATCTTCTCAAAGGAATCATCGTGCAGATACATTTCAAATTCCGAAAATTTATATCCTGCTCCAACTCTTTCTAAAAATTTCTGACCGGAAACAGATTTTTTATCGCATAATACAAGAATGCCCCTCGCGTTCCTCCGTCCGCATTCCTCAATGGCTAATTCATACAATTTTGAAAAAATCCCTTGTCGCCTATATTTCGGATGTACCATACCAGTAATTTCGAGAGGTGCCAATGTACCTCCGAAATCACATATCCCGATATATCCTACCAGTTGTTCACCGGCGTAATACATGAATTCGTTGATGTCGTGAATACCGGTTCTCCCAGTACTATTTACAGCATCACTAAGCTTATAGTCAAGCTCCAGCTTTAAAGTGATTTGTTCTTCATGGGTGCATTGCATCTGAAGCGAATTAATCGAATCATAATCTTCGTAACTAAGACAGTCTTTTAGCTTAATCCATGGTTCATTTATTGTTTTATTGATAGGAACTCCTCCTTTTAATTATATCGATGTTTTTTCTTCAACATATCATTATGATACTTCGCTTTTGACACGTTCAAGAAGGCAAACCGTCTCCACATGCAGCCCCTGAGGGAACATATCACACCCTCTGACCTTCTCTACCTTAAACCCTCTCTCAGCCAGGTACTTCATATCTCTTGCCAATGTAGCCGAATCACAGCTCACATATACCACTCTCTTCGGCGCCATCTTCACAATGGTATTTAAGCACGCTTCATCACAGCCCTTTCTGGGAGGATCCACCACGATCACGTCTGCATACACATGATTCTTCTCATACTGCTCCGGCAGTACTTCTTCCGCCTTCCCTGCAAAGAACTCCACATTATCCAATCCATTTAATCTGGCATTCTCCCTAGCATCCGCAATGGCCTGTGGCACGATCTCCACTCCATATACCTTTTTCGCCTTTTGTGCAAGGAAAAGTGAGATGGTTCCAATCCCGCAGTAAAGATCCCAAACCGTTTCCCCACCGGTAAGTCCTGCATACTCAAGGGCAGTGCCATATAGCTTTTCCGTCTGCACCGGATTCACCTGATAAAAGGACAGTGGTGAAATGCGGTATTTCACGTCTCCAATATAATCCGTAATATAGCCTGGCCCATAAAGGTTTTCCACCCGGTCCCCTAAAATCACATTGGTCCTATCCTTATTGATGTTAAAAGAAATACTGGTCATACCCGGAATTTCCAGAAGGCTATTTACTAACTCCTCGCTGTGAGGCAGGCTTTTTCCATTAATAACCTGACAGACCATAAGTTCTCCGGTCCGAAACCCTTTACGGATCAGGGTATGACGGATCAGCCCCTTGTGTGTGGCTTCATCATAAGGCATAAGGTGATACCGCTCCATATGCGCTTTGATCCGCCTTAAGACCTCCCGGTTCTCCTCTGCGCCCAGAAGGCAATCCTCACAGTCTATGATAGAATGGGTACGCCCCGCATAAAATCCCACGATTATATTCCCGTCTTTGTCCAGTCCCCATGGGAACTGCGCCTTATTCCTATATCTCCATGGCTCGTCCATCCCCATGATAGGCAGCATAGGAACTTCAGAAAAGCCGCCGATCCTGGTAATATTGTTATAAATCTTCCGTTCCTTATACCGCAGCTGTTCTTCATAATCCATTGCCTGAAGCTGACAGCCGCCGCAAGGCCCTGCAACCGGACATTTGGGTATCACTCGGTTTACAGACGGTTCCGTGATCCGCTCCAGCTTTGCAAACCCATAGGACTTCTTGGTTTTCATCACCTTAGCCTGGACCTTATCTCCGATCACTGTATCCTTAATAAACCAGGTAAATCCATCGGTCTTTCCGATCCCTTCCCCGGTTTCGCTCATATCCCCAATCATTACCTCGATTCGATCATTCTTCTTCCACTCTGTCATCATAACCTCCAGTTACTATATATCTGCTTACAGGTGACTTTCGCGCCCTGCCCAAAACATTTCCTGACCCAAAACCTCTTGAAACCAGTACCCTATACACATCTTGAGCTTATTGTAACTTCTTTTTCCACAAGAAGCAAGAAAACCTTTCATTACCTGTGGACAAAAAAACAGGAGCTGGGCGAATCCGGTAAGACACTCCGTCTTCCTTCCTCTCCCAGCTCCCGGAAATTTATCTGCCTTTTCCGTTGGCTTTTTCCATATGGATATTTTTTCCTTTAATCTTAACATCCTTCATGGCCTGTAATACGGCGTCAGCGCTTTCTCTCGGAACCTCTACAAATGTATACTTATCATACATATCGATGCTTCCGACCATCTTACCTGGCATGCCGGATTCTCCAGCAATTGCGCCCAGAATATCTCCTGGCTTCACATTCTGGTTCTTTCCGATGTTAATGAACAGACGGGCCATATCATCTCTGGAAGAATCATATCTTCCTGTACGGCCATTTCCGCTTCCATTTCCATTTCTGCTGCTGCGGCCACGGCTTCCGCCGCCGTACAAGTTTTCAAGATTATCCAGAGAACGAGGCTCTCTTGTATCAATAATGTCCTCATTTTCCTCGCCCATCATCATTCTCAATAAAGCTGCTGCCAAATCAAGAGACGTATAATCCTCTTCCAAAAGCTTCTTTTCAATGATGTTTACCATCTTACTTAAATCGGTATCTCCGATGGTGTCGGCCACATTTTCCAGAATCTTATCCACCTTAATGGCAGTTACGTCATTTAAGGAAGGGATAGCCTGAGGAATGATCTTGGTCTTGCAGTAGCGCTGAATGTCGCGAAGCTTATAAACTTCCTTGCCTACTACGAAACTGAAGGCAATACCCTCACGGCCTGCACGACCGGTACGGCCGATTCTGTGAACATAATATTCATCATCCTGGGGAAGGTCATAGTTAAATACGGCTTCTACGTCGTCTACGTCGATTCCACGGGCTGCAACATCAGTTGCCACAAGGATCTCTGTCTTACCGTTACGGAAGCTGTTCATGACCCTGTCACGCTGGATCTGCTTTAAATCTCCATGAAGTCCTTCCGCGAAGTAACCACGGCCCTGAAGGGCCTGTACCAGCTCGTCTACCTGCTTCTTAGTGTTACAGAAAGCAACAGACAGCTTCGGTGCGTACATATCAAGCAGACGGCACATAACTTCTACCTTGCTCTTAGGTTTTACTTCATAATAATACTGGGTCACCTTAGGAACGGTCAGTTCTTTCTTTACTACCTTAACGGTTACCGGCTCCTGCTGGAACTTTCTGGCGATTTCCATAATAGCAGGCGGCATGGTAGCGGAGAACATAACAGTCTGGCGCTCTTCCGGAAGCTGGCTTAAAATAGTTTCCATATCCTCAAGGAATCCCATATTTAACATCTCATCGGCTTCATCCATGACCACCGTATGAACGTGCTCGAATTTCACGGTCTTCCTGCGCATATGATCCATAACACGGCCAGGAGTTCCGATAATGATCTGAGTACCGTCTTTTAAAGAACGGATCTGTTTTACAATGTCCTGTCCTCCGTAGATCGGAAGGACTTTAACACCGTGCATGTATTTAGCAAGCCTGCGGATTTCATCTGCCACCTGAATAGCAAGCTCTCTGGTAGGACAGAGGGCAACCGCCTGAAGCTTTTTCACCTTAGGATCGATCTTCTGCAACATTGGGATGCCAAAGGCTGCTGTTTTTCCGGTTCCTGTCTGAGCCTGCCCAACGATATCTCTTCCCTCAACCTGGACCGGAATGGCCTGTGCCTGGATCGGAGATGCCTCTTCAAATCCCATGTCTGCTACTGCCCGCAGAATTCTTTCATCTAACTGCAATTCATCAAATCTAATTGTTTCCATAAATGCTTGGTTCCTTTCTTACGGCCAACCGGCTTCCCATGTTGCCGACGGCCTCGCACACACTTTTCGCAAACAAAACGAGAGGTATCAGGCACGTTTCAGACCTTCATCCTCTCGCTTCACACAAAGATATACTATAGCAGATTTTTTTTTGAGTGTCAAGGGCAATGACTTGAATTTCCCGTATCTTTTTAATAGGAAATAATTACCATTTCCTATGATCTCCTATCTTTTTAACCAACCGTTCTTATTAAAATACCATATCTCTATCAGTATAATTATGACGCTGGCCGCCACACAAGCCTGATATCCATAATTCCAGTTAAGTTCCGGCATATTTTTAAAATTCATGCCATACCAGCCGGCAATCAGCGTAAGGGGCATGAAAATAACAGTTACCATGGTGAGAAAGGACAGCACATGGTTCTGCTTCATATCGATATGCACCTGATACATTTCCCGGATCTGCAGGGCATATTCCCTTAATTCCTTTCCATGCTCTGTAAGCCTAGCCATACGGCCCGAAAGCAGATGGAACAGAACACACTCTTCATCCTTTAATAGTCCATTATAATTTTCCGTCAAGGTCTGGCTGACATTTAAGAGTTGTCCATAATAGGAAGAAATCTTTGCCAGTTCCTTCCTCGCCCTTAATATGGCACCCGGAACATCGCTACGCTCTCTTTTACCACTCATGATCCGGTCTTCCATTGCTGCCAGCTTTTCCTCATACTTCTGCAAAAATTCAATCTCATCCTTTACCTGATATTCCAGGAATTCAAAAAGTATATGAGAAACACAAGTCTTATCAAAGATCTGGTTCCGTTCCATCTCTTTCAGTATTTTTCCCACTTCCCCGCTGTCATCAAGAAAGATCAGCCGGCTTTGGTCCATATAATAGCCAAATACCACAGGTCTGCCTAAAAGCTCTTTTTTAACAGGTATAACAAGAGTTCCAATGACACAGTCCTTTAATAAGTCTGCCCTGCAATACTGCGCCCTTTCCAGGTTTTTCATCAATAAATGGTCCTGATACTTCGTATGATTTGCTTTCCAGTATTCTTCCTTGCTCATGATCTCAACAAGGGCCTCCCCTTCCGGAACTACCTCATCCGCTCCCACGGGAACCAGCCTTTTCTTTATTCGATAACGCACGTTTCTTTCCTCCTGCCGACGTATATTTATCAGGCGGTCAGACTTCCTCACCCAATCCCTGCCAGCCTGTTCTCCTATCCAATTCTATCCCTGGTTTTCTTCCATGTCAACAAAACAGGCCATTTCAGTGAAAAACCGGAGCATCGCCCAAGCTTCACCAAAAAGGCCTGTTTTAATAAAAAGCTTCCTATTATTATGATTCTCCATACAGCTGATTCACGATCTCTGCAATCAGCTTTGCAGTCCCCGTGACCCCAAGAAGGGAAGAGTCGATCATCAGGTTTTTGTGCTCCGGATCACCTGGCAGATAGCCGGCGTATTTCTTATGATAAGCATTTCTGGCTTTGTCTACGGATACGATCATCCGTTTCGCTTCGCTCTCAGTCATGCCAAGAGTGTTCACACAGTTTTCCAGCCTTTTTTCATAAGGTGCATAAACGAATATATTGATGTTGTTCTTTTCCTTTTCAAGCAGGTAATCTGAGCATCTTCCTACCAGGATGCAGCTTGACTTTTTGGCCAGATCCAGAATAATACCTTTTTGAACATCGAAAATGATATCCTGGATATAAGTCTCATCCGTCCCCAAAGGAAACATGCGTGGCAGAAAGCTATGCTTTGATTTTTCTTCCTCATCGCTGACCGTGGAGACAGGAAGGTTCAACTGCTTTGCAACCTCCTCCACAATATCACGGTCATAGAATTCCACTCCCAGCTCTCTGGATAGCTCCTTGGCGATGGAACGACCCAGACTACCGAATTCACGGGTAATGGTGATTGTAAACTTTTCCATATCAATATGTTCCTCCCTAACCGGTCACAATGGTTTTCTGATATCCCCTCACCGCACAGCTAAGGGCAAAGCAGATGGTAAAATAGCAGAGAGCTTCAAATCCGAACAGAAGCAGCATGCCTCTGACATCGTATATGCTTCCTAGAACAACGGAGCAGTTTCTCATAAATTCCGCCACGTCCACCATCTTTAAGAAGGAAGTGTCCTTGATGATGGTGATTACCTGGCTGAGCAACGCCGGAAGCACCTTCTTATACATCTGGGGAAGCACAATAAATATAAGAGTCTCTACAAAGCTGAATCCCTGGGATCGGGCTCCCTCAAACTGCCCCATAGGAATGGAGTTTAAGCCCCCTCGGAATATTTCAGCCATGACCGCTGAGGTGAAAAGGGAAATCGCAAATACTGATACTCCTACCTTATTCCCCTTCACTGTGAAATAGATCCAGAGTATCCACAAAAGATTGGGTGTACATCGGAAAAATTCGGTATAGGCGGCCACGAGTCCTCCTGCCCACTTCCATTTTCCTGACGAATAGGTCCTGATAAGTGCCAGGATCGTTCCGAAAAATGTACTGATTACGGTGGCAAGAACAGCGATCATGACCGTCATTCTCAACCCCTTCAGCATGAAAGTCACATTGGCCGGTGTAAATATCTGATGAAATAATTCTAACATGCTGCCTCCTCATCTGCCTTAATATCAAGCGTTTTTGCTACAGGCAGCCGCATGGATCTGATTTCCAGATAGCGTGCCAGCCTTGCCAGTGGGAAACAGATGATAAAGTACATCACGGCGCTTGTAAAATACGCCTGAGCAAAGTATCCCCGGTCAGCTCCCCAGGAATCCGTAAAGTACATAAGATCCATACCGGCCACCATAGCCAGAATGGAGGTATTCTTCACCAGATTAAGTGCCTGATTCGCAAGAGGCGGCATGATAATCTTTATGGTTTGAGGCAGAATGATATGATACATGGTTTCCAGATAGGAAAAGCCCTGAGACGAAGCTGCCTCAGACTGGCCTTTTGGTATGGCTTCGATTCCGGTCCTTATGACCTCTGATATATAGGCGCCATGATAGACACCCACTCCGATCACGCCCAGGACGAACTTGGGAATCCTGAAACCTGAGCTGGAAAATACCATAGGCAGCACGGAATAATAGCATAATACCTGCAAAGCCAGAGGCGTATTCTGTATGAATTCCACATAAATTCGTGAAATTATCCTTAATGGCTTAAATTTAGCCGTGGAGAACATACCAAATATCACTCCCAGGACCAGCGCAACGGCCAGCCCCACAAGTGATATTTTAAGGGTCATAAGAAAGCCCGGTATATAATATTCGGGAAATGCCTGAAACAGGGCATTCCAGCGTTTTGCATCAAAAAGACCTTTTATCATGTCATCTATCCTTTACATAAGGGTTTACTGCAAGCCCCATTTGTCCTGAAGGGTCATAAGAGAACCGTCAGAAAGCATGGAAGTCACTTTTTCATCAACAAGAGCTGCAAGCCCTGCATTCTCTTTTGCTGCTGCCACACCATAATCCTGTTCCGCGAAGCGGTCCTGTAAGATCTGGTTTCCGTCGTTCAAATAGCCGGCCAGAATCGCACGGTCTACGGAGAAGCAGTCGATCTGATTGGTTGCCAGCGCCTGAGCCAGTGCAGGATAGCCGTCAAACTCCTGGAACTGAGGATTTACTTTAAATCCCTTTTCATCAACATATTTCTTAAAACCGTCCTTTGTCGTAGAGGACTGGGCAACGCCGATGATCTTGCCATCCAGATCTTCGATGGACTCGATCCCGGAACTCTTATTAACCAGAAGTCCTACCGCATCGGTAAAATATGGGGTAGAGAAGTTATATGTTTCTTTTCTTTCCGGTGTAATGGTAAAGGTAGCGATAACAAGATCAATCTCACCGTTCTCTAAGAGAGGTCCTCTTGTCTTAGCGGTAACTCCCTGGAATACTACCAGCTTCTTTTCTTTTGCTTCATCTGCGGTGCAGCCAAAGATGGAGCCGGCTATTTCATAAGCCAGGTCATCCTCAAAGCCCTCATACTCTCCGGTAGCCGTATTCTGTAAGCTGAACTTTGGTATATCGGCCTTACAGCCAACCTTTAAAACTCCGCGGTCAATAATCTTCTGTACGTCTGCTGTCGCTTTCTCTCCTGCTGCATCTGAGCCAGCCGCAGTTCCTTCCTTTGCAGTAGTCTCTGCGACGGTAGCCTCCGGAACCTTTGCTCCGCATGCGGTTAAAGATGCCATAGCTGCAAAAGCCAGGGCTAGTGATAACATTTTCTTCATCATAATTGGTTCCCTCCTCATTAATTTAATTTAATCAACATCCTAATGAAGGATCTTGCTTAAAAACGCTTTGGTCCGCTCATGTTCCGGACATTCAAAAAAGTGTTCCGGTGTTCCCTCTTCCAGGATATAGCCTCCATCCATGAAGATCACCCGGTCTGCCACCTGACGCGCAAAGCCCATTTCATGTGTCACACAGATCATAGTGATGTTCTCATGAGCCAGCTCCACCATAACATTTAAAACCTCCTGGACCATCTCAGGATCCAGTGCAGAGGTTGGTTCATCAAAGAGTATTAAGGGCTGTTTGGTGCATAAAGCCCTGGCAATGGCTACTCTCTGCTGCTGCCCTCCGGAGAGCTGAACAGGATAATTCCCTGCTTTCTCTTTTAAGCCGACTCGTTCCAGGCATTTGATGGCATTTTTCTTTGCCTCTTCCTTGGGAACATGCTGCAGCTTAATGGGTGCTAAAGTCAGATTTTCTAAGACAGTGAGATGGGGATATAAATTGAATTGCTGAAAGACCATGGAGGAATACTTTTTAGCCATTTCCAAATGGTTCTTTTTTGTCACTTCCGTGCCTGCCACGGTTATCTTTCCGCTGGTGGGTTCCTCCAAGTAGTTGATGCAGCGGATAAAGGTGGACTTTCCTGATCCGGAGGGTCCGATGATGACCAGCTTTTCGCCCTCCTTTACTGTCAGGCTTATATCCTTTAAAACCTCTAAATCTCCGAAGTTCTTCTTTAAGTTTTCAACTTTCACCATATCTGGCATAATTCCATCCCCTTTCCTCTTATTTTTTTCTTATGTCTTTGGGACACAAGGCGTTCTGTAATTCTTCCTAAAAATATGCAAAAAGACGCCTTAGAGTTTTTATGTCTTAAGCGCCTTTGCTTAGTCTTTTTTTAATTGTTGTTATTATAAAAAGTTTTATTTGAAAAGTCAAGGATTATTTTCGTTTTATCCTTTAATTGGCAGACAAGAGCATGCCACAAAATGTCCGGGGGAAACCTCTTTCATCTCTGGGACCTCCCTGCTGCACCCTTCCTCGGCATACATACATCTGGTATGGAAATGGCAGCCGGAAGGCACATGCATGGGGCTTGGGAGCTCTCCCTGAAGCATCAGACGCTTTGATTTTGCGGAAAGCTGTGGATCAGCCACCGGGATAGCGGAAAGCAGCGCCTTTGTGTACGGATGGAGGGGATTTTCATATAGTTCATCGCTGTCTGCGATTTCTACCAGCCTGCCCAGATACATAACGCCGATCCGTGTGGAAATATGGCGTACCATAGACAGATCATGAGCTACAAACAGGTAAGTAAGTCCCATTTCCTCCTGTAAGTCCTCTAACATGTTCACTACCTGGGCCTGAATGGAAACATCCAGGGCCGAGATCGGTTCATCACAGAGCAAAAATTCCGGTTCCACTGCCAATGCCCTGGCAATTCCGATCCTCTGGCGCTGGCCTCCCGAAAACTCATAAGCATACTTGTACATGTCATCCGGCTTCATTCCTACCTTTTTAAGCATTTCTTCGATTCTGCCATCCATCTCGCTTGCCGCTATGCCGGATACCGCAGCCATGGACTCTCCAATGATTTCCCGCACATTGTGATGTGGGTCCAGGGCCGAATAGGGATCCTGGAAAATGATCTGCATCTGCCGGTGGATAGGAAGTAATTTACTGCCCTTTACCCTGGTGATATCCTGTCCCTTAAACAGGATAGACCCGCTGGTGGGATCGTACATACGGATTAAGGTCCGGCCTAAGGTAGATTTTCCGCAGCCGGATTCTCCTACCAGTCCAAAGGTTTCCCCTTTCCGGATGGTAAGATTCACACCGTCCACTGCCTTTACCTCTGCCTTCTTGCGGCCAAAAAAGTCCTTGGCAGGAAAATATTTACATACCTCCCTGGCTTCCAGGAGGATTTCCTGGTTCCTGTTATCCATGTTAATCCACCTTCCTTTCCCTTGCATCCAGTTCCTCAGCAGAAAAGATACACATGGCTCTCTGGGTGTCCGAATATACCCGGTACTTAGGAATCCCCTTCTCACATTGTTCACAGGCGAATTTACACCGCTCTGCAAACGGACAGCCATCCGGAGGATCGATTAAGGACGGTGCCATTCCCGGGATTGGCTCCAGTCGTTTCCGGTCCCCTGCCTGAGGTTTGGGGATTGCCTGAAGAAGAGCTCTGGTATAGGGATGCTTTGGCGAATAAAAAATTTCTTCGGTAAGCCCCTCTTCCATTAATAGTCCGCCATACATAACCATGATCCGGCGGCTTAAGCTTGCTACTACTCCCAGATCATGAGTGATGAGTATAATACTCATTCCCGTTTCATCCTGCAGCTTTTTCAAAAGTTCCAGGATCTGAGCCTGAATGGTAACATCGAGAGCCGTAGTCGGCTCATCTGCGATCAGAAGCTTCGGCCGGCAGCAAAGGGCCATGGCAATCAGAACCCTCTGTCTCATACCACCGGAAAATTCATGAGGATACTGGTCCAGCCTCTTTTCCGGAGAGGAGATGCCCACCTGTTCCAAAACTGCAATCGCTTCCTTCTGGGCGGTGCGCTTATCCATTCCCCTATGGCGTTTCAGCACCTCTGTCAGATGAAAACCGATGGTTCTTAAAGGATTTAAAGCCGTCATGGGGTCCTGAAAAACCATGGCGATCTCTTTTCCCCTCATCTTCCTTTGCTGTTCCGGTGTCATTTCAAGTATGTTCTTATCCATAAATAAAATCTGGTCCGCAGTCACCTCTGCATTCTCCGGCATCAGGCCCAGAATGGATTTCATCAGAACACTTTTACCGCTGCCTGATTCCCCAACAACGGCCAGAATTTCCTGATAGCCTGCATAAAAGCTTACGCCGCGAACCGCCTTTACCGATTTCCCGTGGGTACGAAAGGTGGTATGCACATTTTGGGCAGAAAGGATTTTATCATCATTTTTCTTTATTTCTTCCAATTTCTGTTTCCTCGCTTTACTCTTTCTCGTCGTTCATAATTTTCGGTTCCACGAAAACCCGGAGCAGATTTCCCAGCTTATTAAAAGCAAAGATCGTTATAATGATCAGAAGTCCCGGGATCAGCGCCATGTAAAAGGTATTCTGCATGGTTCCCTGGGCGTTTTGTAAAAGACTTCCCCAGGAAGACATGGGCTGCTGGATACCAACTCCCAGGAAACTTAAGGAAGACTCTGTCATAATTGCATTGGCCATGCTTGTGGTCGCCGATACAATGATAGTCGGAAATACGGAAGGTATGATATGGCTAATAATGATCTTCCAGATACCCACACCGGAAAACTCAGCATATAGGATGAATTCTCTTTCCTTAAGGGAAAGAGTCTCGGCCCGCACCAGTCTGGCAATCTCCATCCAGGTAAAAAAGCCAATAACCAGAATGATGGACTTTAACCCTGGTCTTAAAAAGATACTGACAACGGTAACCAGGATCATCCACGGAATCGAGTACAGGACATCTACGATACGCATAAGAACCATATCCACCATCCCGCCGCAAAAGCCGGCAATGGTTCCCACCGCCACACCGATGGTAAGACTTGTAAGCATGGCCAGGAATCCAACCATCAGGGAAACCCGTCCACCGTAGATCACTCTGGCAAAATAATCTCTTCCAACTTCATCAGTTCCGAACCAGTGTCCGGCAGACGGAGGCTGAAGGCGGTTTGCAATATTGGTAGCATTCGGTTCCACAGGAAGAAAGGGCGCAATGAGTGCAAATAAAATGATCAGTCCCAAAAGAATCAGGGAAATAACCGCCGCCTTATCATGCTTTAATGATAGCAGTACGCTGTCTACTCTTACTGATCTGCTCTTCTTTTTGTTACCTTCGTTTCTTTTCATCATCTGTCACCCCATTTCCCTGATTCGCGGATCCGTAATACAGTATAGGATATCCGACAGAAGGTTGCCAAGAATCACAAGGGTGGAGGACAGAACCAGAATGATCATGACGATGGGATAATCCATGCCTTGGATCGCCTTGATAAAATAAGGTCCGACGCCCGGCCACCCAAATACGGTTTCCGTAATGATGGCTCCCGTTACCAGCAGCTGAAGAGCCATGCCAAGCCTTGTAATAATGGGAAGCAGGACGTTCTTACAGACATGCTTAAACATGATTTCCCCTCTGGAAGCACCAAAGGCCCGCTGGACCAGCACATAATCCTCAGAAAACTGGGTGACAGTAGAAGAACGGACAAATTTAACATTGGCCGGTAAAAATGTAAAGGTAAGGGTGATAAAAGGCATAATAAAATGCCTTAAAAAATCCGCCATAGAAGCTTCCTTTCCTACGGAATGCATTCCTACAATGGGAAGAAGCTTTAGCTTATAACCCAGGATAAAAATCAAAAGCATGGAAAACCAGAAGGAAGGAACGGCAATCGCTATGGAAGAGATTCCGTCAATCACTTTGTCTGCTGCCTTATTCTTGTGGGAGCCTGCCAAAAGTCCCAGGATAATTGCCAGGATATAAGCGGTTGCATAGGCAGGAAGAACCAGTTTTATGGTGTTTGGAATCCTCACTGCAAGATCCCCGGCAATGCTTTGCTTGGTTACGATGGAATATCCGAAATTCCCGTTCAATATTCCGTTCAGCCAGCGTAAATACTGGATAAACAGAGGCTTGTCGTACCCATATTTGGCCTTAATCAATTCAATTGTTTCCGGAGACATCTTTGGTGTTGTCATTGCATCAATGGCATTATACGGTGCAAAATGCATCAAAGCAAAACATAGAATTGTGATTAAAAGGACCATGGGTATGGCTGTTAATATTCGTCTTACTATATATTTCGCCATATGGTTTCTCCTTATATATAGAAAGAGGTGTCTGCCGCAGGATTCCAGCAGCAGAACACCCTTTCCTCTTCACAGCTGATCCAAACCGCACCATTTCTGCTGCTTACGCATCTGCTGTCATCATTACTTCATCTGTAGTTTGGAAGTATCTTCAAAGGTATATACAGGAACCAGCTTTGACTCTTCAATTCCTGATACATTCTTGGATACTACAAGAAGGCGTTTATTGGAATACAAAGGATAGAAGCAAGCGGTATCCTGCAGTTTCTGCTGGATCGTTGTATAGATTTCTTTACGCTTTGCATCATCTGTTTCCTTCCGGCCCTGTGCAAAAAGGTCATTCATCTCAGGATAGTCGTAATGCATATAATTGTATGAAGCACCTGATTCAAATAAGCTTGAGAACGTATCCGGGTCAATACCCATAATATAGCCGCCAAAATACATATCATAAGGATTATCAGCCTGCTTCATCTGCTGGCTGAGGGCAGTCGCATCCACGCCGGTTAAATTCACCTTAATTCCTGCCTTCTGAAGCTGTTCCTGTATCATGATGGCAGAGGTGGACTGAAGGCTGTCGGAAGCATTATAGGCAAGTGTTAATTCCGGATTTGTTACTCCGGAAGCTGCAAGTAACTCCTTGGATTTATCCAGATTCTGTTCGTATTTCTCCACATCTTCTGTAAAATACTGGCTGTTAGGAGGCATGAAGCTCCATGGCAGATCATAATACTGGGGATCCAGGAGAGCTGCGTCTGCAATGGCTTTTTTATCCAGAGCATAAAAAATTGCTTTCCTGAAGTTTTCATCCTTTATGTGGTTTGCATTTATCATCATATATCCCACACGGCCTTCCTGGTATGGGTAAACAGTCAGATTGGCTGCATCCAGGTTCATCTGTGCCACCTGCGCAGGAGTACCGATCCAAGCGTTAACTTCCCCGCTCTGGATGGCTGTCATAGCTGTATTTTCATTTTCAATGATCCGATATACAAAATTATCAATAGAGGTCGCACCTAAGAAGTAATTCTCATTCTTCGTAAATTTCACATAGGAACCTGGAGAGTATTCTGCCATTACATAAGGTCCTGTGCCAACTGGCTTGGTGTTTACGTCATTGTTTTCAAAGTTCTCCACATTTTCATAGATATGCTTTGGCATGATGAATATCTGGGAAAACATCTCTATTGCAGCAGAGTTAACAAAAGGCATGGTGAGGGAAACCGTATAGTCATCGATCTTCTCGATCTTAACTGCTCCTTCAGGGAATACCAGCTGAGAATATGCCCAGCCTGCGTTTTTCTCATCTGCCATGGCTTCAAAGGTAAAGACAACGTCATCGGCAGTGAATTTCTCTCCATCCGACCACTTTACATCATCACGAAGGTGCATGGTATAGGTCAGTTTATCATCGGAGGTGTCTATGCTTTTTGCCAGAAAATAATTGATTCCATCTGCATTGTACATATACAACGGGGAATAGATCATTTTAATAGTCATAAGGCCGAAACGGTCGCTTGTTGTAATTACATTTACATTAGCTCCCGGATCACCTGCAATTGCATACGTAAATGTGCTCTCCCCTCCTGCAGCCGTTTGTCCGGCTCCGTCATTTGATCCGCTTGCAGAACTGTCATTGGCAGCTGTGGTATCGGCAACCGGGTCCTTTCCTCCGCAGGCGGTAAGACCTCCCAGCACCACGACGGATGCCAACAGGAATGCCGCACTTTTCATAAAAAATTTCTTCATACATTTCTCCTTTCATTTTTCCATTAATCATACCTGATGCCGTATCCGGTTATCAGTCGGAAAAGTCAGATTCATTATAAACATATTTCCGCAATTTTTGCAACTGTTTTTATATTATTTCCTACTTTTTCTATATGCTTTAAGGTGATTAAACAAAGTTACCCACTGATGGAATTGATTCTCTTATCATTTGACCATTTGATGATCAGGTCATTTTTCCCGTATCCCGCAGGATAAAGGAGATCAAGCTCCATCTTAGTATTGTCCTTTGTTTTACCTACTTTAATGTTTAAAACCTTGATTTTTTCTTCATTTAAATTATGAAGCAGCTCCGTAATAAGGCTGTCGTATTGGTTCGTGGTTATTTTTATGACACCTTGAAATGGTTCCCTGGACAGAAACGGAACATCATGAAGGAGGATCTGGGTAAAAATAAGAAAAAGGCCAGCACCGCATCCCATAAAGTAGTCGCCTGCACCAATTGCCATCCCCACCCCCGCAGTTGCCCAGATACCTGCCGCAGTGGTTAAACCACTGACAGAATGATTCTTAACAAAGATGACCCCTGCCCCAAGAAAGCCGATTCCTGATACGATCTGGGAGGCGATCCTGGAAGCATCAAAATTGGGGACATCCCGGAACCCGTACTTGGAAACCACCATCATTAAAGCTGCTCCCATTGCCACAATGGCATGGGTTCTCATCCCCGCACCTTTGTAACGATTCGTTCTCTCATAACCGATCAAATATCCTAAAAATCCTGCAACAACAATTCTAAAAAACAAACCCGTCTGGTAGATAAGGTCATACCTTTCCACAAGGTCTCCCAGTACTTTCCAAACCTGGCTCATGATTACTCCTCTTTTCTGATATTAATTATCCATCAATATCTTATAAAATATGCTGACAGAGTACATCATGTTTGCATAAAGCCCTGTAAGGAATCTGTATGTCTAAATCTTCAGAAAACAACAAAAGCGCGGTGTTTTATCCGGAATAAAACACCGCGCTTTCCAGCCGATCAATTTATTTTAATTCTTTGATCCAGTTGTATCTGGGATCATCCACCCTTGTTGTCCATGGATTATCCGGAAGGTGCCGGATCATCCAGCAGTAATACATGGGGAATCCAGGGGCAGTTACCTGGGGATGGGTCCTTCCGCCAGGAATGGAAGCACAGCTTCCATCCTTGATTTTAAAGACATCCTCTCCGATAAAGCAGGCGCCAAAACCCTCCGGCCGTTCAAACCGGTAATAATAAACCTCAGGCTGAGGATGCTCATGAGGGGTGTAGCTGGACCAGCCTCCCTGATGATTGATCACTTCCCCGTTTACCATATTGGAATAGGGAGCATTGTTGTAGTCGAAAACGGTGCGGACCGTCCGCTTCATCTTGCCATCCAAAAGCCCTTCTCCAAAAATATCATTGGTACAGTCCTCCGGCTTATAGAAAACGCTGTCAAACTCCCTGTCATTTCTGGTGCACTGGATCAGGACCTGGCTATCCTCTTTTGCCGTCACACTTACCAAAACGCCCTTTGAAACGTGAAGACAATATGGCCCTTCTTCCATCAGGCTGCTCCGTTTTCCCCGTTCCTCCCTTTCTTCCCAAGAAAACAGGATTTCCCCGGTAAGGAGAAGGACCGCCATCTCATCCGACTGACTGGAGAAGGATCGCTCCTCCCCTGCCTTCATCTCATAAACGGCAATGTCCATTAACATATCATTTTCCCCATCCCCTGCTTTGGTGAGGAGTTTTACTCCTTTGGGATCAAATTCCGGGTAACTGAATAATTCGCTCATGGCAGCTCCTTTCTCCGTCTGTCTCTTACATCATAATTTCAGAAATTCTTACAGGTCTGTGCTCCTGAACGGACTTTTTGGCAGCAATGCCCATTAACACAGGTTTTAATCCATCCACTACGCCAAGAGGAGTATCGGTATCATTCTCAATGGCTTCAATAAAGCAGTTCACTTCCTTTGCAAAGGACTGCATATAACGCTCTAAGAAGAAGTAAAGGGGCTTTTCTCCGGTAACGCCATCGGCAGTGCTTAATACTGCGCTGGATTCGGTATCATTGGAGGTTGCAACCATTCCCTTGGAGCCGAACACCTCTGCTCTCTGGTCATAGCCGTAAGCGGCCTTTCTGGAATTATCAATAACTGCAATGCTTCCGTTCTCCATCTTTAAAGTAATAACTGCGGTATCCACATCCCCTGCTTCCCCAATGGCCGGGTCTACAAGCACTGCGGACTGAACGTAGATCTCCTCTGCATCACAGCCTGCTAAGTAGCGAACCATATCAAAATCATGAATGGTCATGTCTAAGAACATACCGCCGGATACAGCTGCATACTCTGCGCTTGGCGGTTCAGGATCTCTGGAGGTCACTTTGATGATGTGAGGCTCTCCGATCTTTCCGGCTGCAACCGCATTTCTAACTGCCTCAAAGTTGTGGTCAAAGCGGCGGTTAAAACCTACCTGATATTTTATCTTACTGCCTTTTAAAGCTTCAATCACTTCCTTGATCTTCTCAATATCGTGATCAATGGGTTTCTCACAGAATACATGCTTACCTGCTTTAATGGCTTCAACAGAAATAGGGGAATGCGTGTTGGTGGAGGAGCAGATCAATACGGCATCAATCTCCGGATCTGCTAAAATCTCCTTATAATCCTTCGTTGTATTAGGAACTCCCATGCCTTTAGCCCAATTCTCTGTTTCCTCATTCATAAATGGATCTGCAATGGTCTTGATCTTTCCGTTCTTAACAAGGTTGCAGATGCTTGTTGTATGTACCTTACCGATTCTTCCTGCTCCTATAATTCCTACAGTTACCATAATTTTCTTCTCCTTCTCTTTCTTTCAACTTAAAGACCGGTTTTTTCAGCAATGAATTTTCTTGCGCGGATGGCGTATTCCAGAGGATTTGCCTTTGCAGGATCCTGCTCTGCTTCTACTACCATATATCCCTCATAGGAAGCCTCCTCCAGAACCTTGAAAATAGGATCAAAGTCCACACAGCCATCTCCCGGAATGGTGAATGCACCCGCCCGTACTCCTGCCAGGAAGCTCATGTTTTCCTCTCTTACCTTTTTTACAATCTCAGGACGGATATCCTTTAAATGTACGTGTTTGATGCGTCCCACATATTTCTCCACCATGGCAACCGGGTCCTCACCACAATAAGCAAAATGGCCGCTGTCAAACAAAAGGCTTACATATTCTGGGTCTGTGTTCGTCATCATGCGTTCTACCTCTGCCGCACTCTGAACAACGGTTCCCATATGATGATGGAAGGTTAAAGCTACTCCGTATTTTTCTTTGGAGAGCTTTCCAAGACGGTTTAATCCTTCGCAAAGCAGCTCCCATTCCCTGTCATTCATCTCATGCTTTCCTTCAAATACCGGCTGGTCTAAAATCCCCTGTGTGCTGTAGCTCTGCTCGGAAACGCCTACAACCTTGGCTCCCATGGCTGCCAGGAACGCCACATGCTTTTCAAATCCTTCTTCCGTCTCCTCATAAGGCTTGCTGATTAAAAAAGTGGAAAACCATGCATTGCAAATTTCTACGCCCCGAAGGTCCAAAGCCTTTTTTAATACCTCAATATCTCTTGGATATTTGTTGCCTACTTCGGAACCGGTAAAGCCTGCCAGGGCCATTTCACTGACACATTGTTCAAAGGTATTTTCTTTCCCAAGATCCGGCAAATCATCGTTGGTCCATGCAATCGGTGCGATTCCTAATTTCACTTTCTCCTTATTTAACATAGTTGCATCCCTTCCCTGTTATATAATTTTTTATTCCGCCGGCTTACCGGCAGATCAATACTTTCTGGCCTCATTTCTTCCTTCTAAGACTCTATCCCACGCCTCTCTCACGCTGCTCTTTTCCGAGGTTGTGGCAATTCCTACATTCCACCAGGATTCATAACCATCCGACATGGTTTTGGGGATCACCTTTAAATCAAACAGGCAGGCCCTTTCCTGTTTTTTTGCATCTTCCAGAGCCTCTTCTAGTTCTTTGGTGGTTCTGCAGATATAAGCTTTCAGACCATACCCCTCCCCGATTTTGGCATAATCAACCGGGATTAAATCCCCTGAGGGCTTCTTCCCATCCGTATAGCGGAATTCCGTGGCAAGACTACCGATCCCATGGTTCATTTCCAGATTATTGATGCAGCCAAAGCCGCAATTATCAAATATCAGTATATTGACCTTCTTCTGTTCCTGCATAATGGTCATAATTTCACTATGTAGCATCTGGAAGCTGGCATCGCCGACAACACAGTAAACCTCCGTTTCCGGCTCTGCAAATTTAACACCCAGTGTGGCTGCCACTTCATATCCCATACAGGAGTACCCGTACTCCGCATGATATCCACCCCGCTTGTCAGTCGTCCACATACGCTGCATACAGCTAGGAAGGGAGCCCCCTGCCGTAATGATAGTAGCATCTTCATCGATGATTCTTCTGATTGCTGCAAGTGCAGCTGTTTGGGTGAGCCTTCCATCGGTTAACTTAACAAACTCCGGAATGGTTCTGGGATCCCGCGCTTTTATGTTGGGTTCAAAATCCTCTCCAGTGTATTCAATGCTGCCCAAACGTACCATCTCTTCAGCCCATTTTCTTTTTGCATCGGCGATCTCGTTTTTATACTGAGATACATACTGTTTTTCCCTCAGCTTTTCTGCCAATGCCTGAACGGTTACCTTCGCATCTCCCACTGCTTTAACCGCATCCATTTTGTACGCATGGAATCTGCTGTTATTGATGGTAATAAACTGAACATCTTCCCTTTTAAACAGCCACTTTGAGCTTGTTGTAAAATCACTTAGCCTGCTACCGATGGCGATCACCACATCCGCATCCTTTGCAATCACATTGGAAGCATAGGTACCGGTAACTCCGATTCCGCCAAGACAGTAAGGATGGCTTGATTTGCAGGCACTCTTCCCTCCCTGGGTTTCCCCAAAGGGTATGTTAAATTCTTCACAGAATTTTTCTACAGTTTCTCCCGCCCCGGAGTAGCGGACTCCTCCGCCTACGATTACAAACGGCTTCTTTGCTTCTGCAAGGATGTCTGCGATCTCATTAAGCTCTTCTTCTACCGCAAGAGGTCTGGTAATCCTGTGGACCCGTCTCTTAAAAAAGTAATCCGGATAATCATAGGATTCTCCTTCCACATCCTGACAAATGGAGATACAGCATGCTCCGGTTTCTGCCGGATCTGTGAGCACACGCATGGCATTGATCAAAGCACTCATGATCATCTCCGGTCTGGTGATTCTGTCCCAGTATTTGCATACTGGTTTGAACGCATCATTGGTTGTGGTCGCAAGGCTGCTGCTTTGTTCCAGCTGCTGCAATACCGGATCAGGTTGTCTGGAGGCAAAGGTATCGGCTGGAAATACCAGCAGAGGAATGTTATTTACTGTTGCGGTTGCACAGGCGGTTACCATATTGGCAGCACCCGGTCCCACGGATGAGGCACACGGAATGATTTTTTTCCGGTTGCTCTGCTTTGAAAAGGCAATGGCCGTATGGCACATCCCCTGCTCATTTCTTCCCTGAAGAACCTTAAGCTGTCCAGGGTCCGTATCCAGAGCCTCTCCTAATCCAACTGCGATTCCATGACCGAAAATAGTAAAAACACCTTCAACGAACTTTGTTTCCACTCCATCAACAGAAACATACTGGTTATCCAGGAACTTCACAAGTGCCTGTGCTGTTGTCATTCTGATTGTTTTTGACATGTTCCGCTCTCCTTTACATTTTTATACACGGGCAATCATTTCACCAAACTTTTCCTTTTCTTCTTTAATAAATGCATGTACCTCCTCCGGAGTCGGCAGGGAATCCGAACAGTTATTGCTTTTTACCATCATGGAGGCCTCTGCAGAGCCAAATTCCAGGCAGTCTATGATGTCCCAGCCCTGATACAGGCCATAAAGGAACCCTGAACCATATCCGTCGCCGCCGCCAAATCCCTTTCTGGCTTCCACCGGGAACGGTTTAATGGAAAATGACTGTCCGTCATAAGTATAAGCCGTAGACCCTTTCATTCCATGCTTGATGACCACGATCCTTGCACGATAACCCTGCCATAGAGCAGCACTTTCTTCGTCTGTCATGCCTGGTTTGATCAGTTTCTCCGTTAAGTCAAATTCTTCTCTTGAGCCCATAATAATGTCAGCTTCTTTGGCAACTGCAGAGTAGTATATGGATATTTCATCCGCATTTTTCCAGTTATAGGCTCTATAATCGATATCAAAGATAATTCTGACATCGTTTCTCTTCGCCAGCATGACCACCTTAAGGGCTGCTTCTCTTGACGGGCTTTGTGCAAGCGCCGTACCTGATATCAAAATTGCTTTTGCCTTTTTAATATACGCTTCATCGATATCTTCTACGTCCAGCTGTAAGTCAGCAATGCAGTTCCGGTACATCAGGATATTACTTTCACTGGAAGAGAGCATTTCTGTAAAAGTCAGTCCCAGCTTTTCACCATTTTTGCATTTTGTAATATGAGAGGTATCGATCCCCTGTTCGTTAAAATAATCCACTACAAATTCACCGAACTGGTCATCTGAAACTTTCCCGATAAATCCTGCTTTCATGCCATGTCTGGTCACACCTACGGCGATGTTAGCCGGAGAACCGCCCACGAACTTTTCAAACATGTGCACTTTCTTTAATGGCTTGAATTCTTCTTTCACAAACTCATTGTAAGCCGGATTAAAATCAATTGCTACCCTTCCAAGAAGAATTAAGTCCATTTCTCTGGTTTCATCAAATCTTACATATTCCATCGTTACATCTCTCCCATCCCGTTTTGCATGATCAGCAGCCATTTCATGGAACGAAAAAACACACTGCAAGGTCTTAATCCGCCTTGCAGGGCGTTTTTATCTATCATTGGCCGGCATTTTTTAGATTGTACCATCCCAGGTATTTACGTTTGTGGATTCTCCGGTTTCTTCATCGAACCACCTGCTGGTAACAACTTTATTTTCTGTGAAGAAGCGGAATCCATCCTTGCCTAAGCAGTGCAGATCTCCGATGAATGACAGCTTTTTGCCGTTGAAAGGAAACATTCCTACCGGAACAGGAATTCCCACATTGATTCCGATCATACCACCGTCGGTGTGTCTTGCAAACTCTCTGGCATAGTGACCATTCTGCGTAAAGATAACAGAACCATTTGCATATGGATTGGCATTCATGATCTCTAATCCCTCTTCAAAAGTCTTTACTCTCTTGATGCACAGCACCGGTCCGAAGATTTCTTTTTCCCCTATACTCATGCCTGGAGCCACATGGTCGAATATGGTCGGCCCTATGTAAAAGCCGTTTTCATAGCCTTCGACTACAATGTCCCGTCCATCCAGTACAAGCTCTGCGCCTTCTTCTATTCCTGTCTCAATCCACTTCAAGATGGAATCTTTATGAGCCTGATTTACCACCGGGCCGAGTTTTGTACTCTTATCATACGCCGGACCTACTTTAAGAGTCTTGGCCTGAGCGATTATTTCTGCCACAAGGGCATCAGCGATTCCCTCCTGTGCTACCACAACTGGGAGAGCCATACATCTTTCTCCTGCACAACCGAATGAGGAATTAATGATTCCAGCCGCTACCCTCTTGACCGGAGCATCATTTAAAACCAAGGCATGGTTCTTTGCTTCACAGAGAGCCTGAACTCTCTTGCCCGTAGCTGCAGCTGTTGAATAGATATGCATACCTACGGATGTAGAACCTACAAAGCTGATGCCTTTGATGTCGGGATGAGTGAGAAGGATCTCTGCTTCGTTTCTGGAGCAGGTGACAATATTAATAACGCCGTCCGGCAGTCCTGCTTCTTTATACAGTTCTGCTATACGCATACAGGACTGAGGGGTAAAGGAAGCGGCTTTCAGTACGATGGTGTTGCCGCAGGCGATACACATAGGGGTCATCCAGCCCATCGGTATCATTGCAGGGAAATTAAATGGGATGATACCGGCAAATACTCCAAGAGGCATACGGTACAGAACCGTATCAAATCCGCTGGAAGCGTCCATCAGGCTGTCTCCCATCATCAGTGACGGAGCACTTATGGCCTGTTCGGTACCTTCTTTGGCTTTCAGTACATCACCCTGAGCCTCTTCCCAACTTTTACCATTCTCTTTTGCCACCAGCATAGTCAGTTCATCCATGTGCTCTATGAGCAGATCCCTGAGCTTATAAAGTACCTGAACTCTCTTTATTACAGGGGTAGATGACCATGACGGAAACGCCGCTTTGGCTGCCTCTACGGCTTCTTCTACTTCTGATTTGGTACAGCATGGTACCTTAGCAATTACTTCGCCGGTACTTGGATCGTAAGCATCAGAATACTTCTCTGTCTTTGATTCCTTCCACTGTCCATTTACAAGAAACTTTAATTTTTTAACTTCTCCCATTTTTATATCCATTCCTTTCTCTTCGCTTAATGGCTGCTTTAAGCGGTTTGATTTCATGTTTCATACTGATTTATGTAAGCGGCTCCACACATTGAAAGATCCGGATATGCTGCTTTACATTCTCATACACTCCCCGGACCATCGCTTCATTCAGTCCGAAATAATCATGCTTTCCTTCCGATTCCAGATACTTTTCCGATTCTTTTGTAAGACTGTCAAAGCTTGCTGTTGCAATATTGATCTTCCGGATTCCAAGACCTATGGCCTTCCGGAAGTCCTCTGGGGTAATTCCGGTCCCGCCGTGAAGAACCAGAGGAACATCGATCTTCTGATCAATGGCTTCCAGTACATCAAAAGCCAGTCTGGGAGCCACCGGATAATTGCCGTGGGCATTGCCGATCGCTACTGCCAGTGCATCCACACCGGTCCTCTCGCAAAAAATTCTGGCATCCTCAGGATTGGTGCAGCGGATTCCCCCATCCGTACTCCCATCTTCGCTGCCGCCCACCAGACCAAGCTCCGCTTCCACGGTTGCTCCATATACTCTGGCGAGGTTGACCGCTTCCAGGGTTTCTGCCATATTCTCCTCAAAGGGAAGATGGGAACCATCTATCATTACGGATGTGAACCCATAATCCAGAGCCTGTTTTAACACCTGTATGGTCTTGCCGTGATCCAGATGAACTGCGATATCAACCTTAGAATGTCTCGCCGCCTCTACCATCATAGGTCCCATCAGAGACAGTGGGGAATGGGGAAGACGAACTTCCGCGATCTGTAAGATAATGGAGGCATTCATATCTTCCGCTGCCTTTACAGCTCCCTTCACCATCTCAAGGTTTCCCACACTGAAGGCCCCGACCGCCCTGTTATTTTCAGAGGCCTGATTCAGCAATTCCTTCATTTTTACTAATCCCATATTTCTTCTCCTTTTACTTTATGGGTACATTTTGATTTAGTTTATGTAACATCTTGGTTATATTTTAGCACTTATCACGGGAAAGGTCAAGATAATCTTTTAATTTTTTTCTATTTTGGGCAACTTCATGGTAATATCTTGGTTACTTCTTGATATTTTCTTGTACATCTGTTATAATCTAACCATAACAGCATGTCAAAGAGACAGCTGAGCAAGGAGTACAACTATGAGAATTTCCCGAATCGACCAACTGGAACAATATATTCTGGAGCACAAGACAGCCTCTATTGATGCCCTGTGTGAAGAATTTGAAATTTCAAAAAACACCCTTCGCAGGGATTTAGAAATCCTTGTTGCCCGAGGCAGCGTGGAAAAAGTCTATGGAGGTGTCATCGCATGTGAGAGTGCGACCTCTGTCCCGAATCTGGTTGCATTCCATGAACGCGCAGGCAGAAATGCCCAAAGCAAGCAGAGAATTGCCGCACTTGCCGCCTCTTATGTACGGGAGCGGGATATCATATTCATTGACAGCGGAACCACTACCATGAATATTGTGGATCATCTGTCCCATTTGGCCACGGTTACGGTCATTACCAACAGCATCCAGGTCATCAACAAAGCCATGAATTATCCTAACATTAACGTAATCGTCCTGCCCGGATCTTTAAAAAGAGATACTGCTTCCTTAGTCGGCAGCTCATGCGTGGAATACTTAGAGGACTATAATATTATCCGGGCATTTATGGCCTGTACAGGAGTTTCCCTTCAGGCCGGAGTCTGTAACGCTTCCACTGAAGAGTACACCATCAAGAAAACAGCATTAAAAAAAAGCCAGAAGCATTATCTTCTGGCAGATTCCTCAAAATTTGGACGGGCATCTCTCATGACCTATGGAGACATCGGACAGTTTGATTATATCTTAACCGAACGGACGCCTGATGATGATTTCAGTTCCAGCTGCAAGGAATTGGGCTGTGTCATTGAGATTGCTCCTGAGCTATAGACCGTAGTTCTCTTCTTCCTATTAGAAAAGCGTAACCAAGAGTCCTTTTTACCGAACTCCTGGTTACGCTTTTTTAATGCTTTACTTAATGCTTTACCTAATGCTTCACTTAACCCTTTACACTTCCTGCAGATACCCCCTCCACAAAATATTTCTGTGCGGAGAAAAACAAAATGGTTCCTGGAAGAAGCGACAGAACTGACATAGCCAGAACCTGATTCCAATTTGCTGCTGCCGTGGCATCCAAAGACATTCGCAATGCCAGCACAATGGGAAATTTCCTGACACTGTTAATGTATATCAATGAATTAAAGAAATCGTTCCAGGTCCAAATAAACTGAAAGATAGCAGCTGAAAACAAAGCTGGTTTCGTTAATGGGAGCAGGATGGTCCAATATACCTGGAAGGTATTGCATCCATCAATGGAAGCAGCTTCATCCAATGCAATCGGAAGGCCCCTGAAAAACTGGACCATCATGTAAATAAAAAATGGATAGCACGCAAACAGTGCAGGGATCGTAAAAGGCAGATAACTGTTCAGCCAGCCCAGCTTGTTGTACAGGATATACCGCGGAATTATTAAAACGGAATTTGGCAGCATTAAAGTCGAGATCATTAGCATAAATAAGATTTTTTTCCCTCGAAAACGGAACCGTGCAAAGCCATAGGCAACGAAAGAACAGGAAAATACGGTGAAAAGTACTGTAGGGATGACCAATTTGAAGGTATTGATATAAAATTGAGTATAGGTGACCTTTCCTGTTCCTTTCCATCCTTTTATAAATGAATCCCAAACAGGCTCTGCCGGCAATAAAGCGGTTGATCCAAATATCTCAGCGTTGGTTTTAAATGCTGAAAACAACATCCATATCAGAGGGTAAAGCATTACGATTCCAATTAATATCATGGCCAGATGGGTTATGAATGTCAAAATGTATTTTTTCTCTTTTCCGCTCATTAAAAATCCCCCCCGTCTTCATAATAGGTAGCCGCTTCTGAAAACCGGAAAAATATAGCGGTAAAGATTAATATGATAACAAATAAAACCCATGAAAGAGCGCTGGCATAACCCATCTTAAAGTATTTGAATGCTTCGTCATAAAGTTTAAGAGCATAAAGATAGGTCGAATTCAGCGGGCCGCCGTTTGTGATTACAAATGCCCCGGTAAAATCCTGAAACGCATTAACCAGCTGCATAAGAATGTTAAAGAATAGAACAGAGGTTATCATGGGTAATGTAATTTTGAAAAACATGCGGACAGCCCCTGCTCCGTCGATGAGAGCAGCTTCATACAAATCCTCAGGGACCTGTTTCAGTGCGGCTAGAAACAGAACCATTGAGGATCCGAATTGCCAAACGCTTAGTAAGCTTAAGGTGAATAATGAATAATTCGGACTTGAGAGCCATGGAACAGAAGTCATACCCAATCCATTCAGCATACGGTTTACTAATCCGCCATCCATAAATAAAAAGCGCCAGAGAATGGAAATTGCAACACTGCCGCCAAAAATAGACGGAATATAATATACGGTCCGATAAAAATTGATTCCTTTAAGCTTCTGGTTTAATATAACGGCCACAATTAAAGCTGTAATTATCTTCATCGGTAATGACAGGAAGACATATTTTAAGGTATTACCCAGGGAAGTGTAAAACAGCAAATCACTGGAAAACATGGTAATGTAGTTTTTGAACCCTACAAAAGTTGGAGTACCGGTAATGTTGTACTCTGTAAAAGAATAGTACAAAGACGCTCCCAACGGATAAAGCTGGAAAATGAGAAAGCCCAATATCCACGGAAAGATATAAAGGTAGCCCATATTGCCTCGTTTCGTGTATTTTACTTTATTCATATTATACCAAACCTCACATCAATGTTTTAAAAAATGAACCCAGCCGGGACGTTGCCTAGGCCGGGTTCATGGCTTCTAAATTCTTGTTATCTGACCGTATCCATTTTCGCCTGCACATCGGTGAGGAATCTGTCGGCTGCCTGCTCTGGGGTGAGCTGGCCGTAAACAACCTGTTCACAGATATCTTTAGCTATGTCGCCTACTTCACTGTTGAACTCAATCAAAGGTACGGGAGCGGCAGGCGCTGTTTCTGCCCAATCCAGCATTTGAGTGATTTCTTCGGAAATGGCGCCGGCATCAACAAGCGCTTTAAAAGCCTGGAAGTTATTCGGGACGGAACGTTGGGTTCCCATCAGCAGAGAGGCATCGGGATCACTCATCAGCCAATTTGCAAAGTGGGTAGCCACCTCAACATTCTTAGAGCGGGCGCTTACGCCCAGCCCCATACCGGCAACAAGCCGGATGTCCTGATTATCTCCATTTTTAGCAAAAGGAGGTTTACCAACAGCAAACTGCCCTTCAGGCAGAGATGCTTTGTATTTTCCTACGGTTGCCGTCCAGTCTACTGTAAAACCAATTTCTCCGTTGATCCATTTGGGGTTCTGTTCCATCTGACCGGTGAAAAGACTTGCTTCCCCAAGGGGCTGCGCGGTACCGCTTACAAAGAGCTGCTGCAGAATATCAAAGGCATTGGTCAGTTCTTCTTTCGAAGCAATGATCTTGCCGTTTTCATCCGCCCAATAATGCCCATATCTGGAATATACATAAGCATTCAGTATAAAGGGACAGATTCCACCGGTTGTAGTACCGGATTCAATAGCCAAAAGGTGGTCGCCTGGATTCTCTTTATTAATCTTTCCGCCAGCCTCAATCATGTCTTCCCAGGTCCACACAGTATCCACAGGAATGCTATGCTTATCAAAGAAAGCTTTGTTGATCATAACGCCAAATCCGCTGCTGTTCATCGGAAGGCCGATCACTTTTCCATTTACCGTCATGTAATCGTCAATGGCGGACTTCTGGAACTGGGAAAGGTTTACCAACGGGGTATTAGCCATGTCAACGAATAAGTTTTCCTGGCCTTTCCATTCAGGGTTCCAGTAATAGTCGAGCTGCATCAGATCAGGTTCGGTGCCGCCCGCAAACTGGGTCATCAATTTTTGCTGATAGCCATCATATCCCTGGTATTCCCCTTCAATGGTGACATTTGGATACAGCTTCATGTACAGGTCCATAGCCTTTAAAGTGGCTTCATGCCGTGCATCAGATCCCCACCATGCAAATCGAAGGGTTACATTTCCTGCATCAGCAGGAGAAAACTCTCCACTGCCGGCTGGTTCCGATTCCGGCAGGGTGCTTTGTGCGGTACTGCTCTCATCCGGCTGTGAGGTTGATGTGGGTGCCTGGTTTGAACAGCCGGCTAAGGTACCCATGACCAGTGCAGAAACCAATGCCATACTTGCAATTCTTTTCTTCATGCCTTTCTCCTCCAAATAGCTTTCTGATATTACCATAAGACTTTGTTTCTATAAACTATTTTAGACTGAATTGTGCAATATGAATAGATAGCGCGGCTGCTGTTTCTTATCCCGGTTAATCCAAATAAAGTATGTATCATGCATTTCTTGTCATATGCTATCTTTACTTGATATGTCCGCAGCTTACAATACACCAACCATTTGAAGCCACTTAACTGCAAGATACGCATGTCCTGTATTTGTAGGGTGTACTCCATCTTCTGAAAGCTGGAAAGGAGAGTATCCATCCTTCATCGCCTCATCAAACAGTTGTCCGGAAGGAAGATAAAAGTCAGCCATTTCTTTTGCAAGATTCTTTACGATTTCAATCTTAGGGGTGAGATCTTCCCAATAAGCTGTTTTTGCCGGGTCTGTGGGTAAAAGAAACGGTTCAATCACCATGATTGGGGATTGAGGGAAATCCAAACGGATACGCCCCAGTAAATCCCGGTATTGTTTCTCAAACTCAGCTTCTGTGACGATAAGCCCACGATCATATCGGCGCCAGGTGTCATTGATCCCTACAAGGACTGAAACAAAGTCCGGTTTCACCGGGCATACATCTTCATGATAACGATCCAAGAGATCCGACAGCCTGTTTCCACCAATGCCCCTGTTATAAAACTTTACGTCGCTGTTTGGATATAAAGCGGTGTAAATGTCCGCAATCTTTTTTGCATACCCCTGTCCCATATGAAGGGGATTTTCCCTATCCCGTGATGCATCGGTAATGCTGTCCCCATAAAAAAGTACTGTGGCACCCTGTTTAAAATATTCTTTCATCTCTCTTCTCCTTTAGAAATATTGTTCATTTATCGGAATAAAAAATTCGATACGTGTTTCATGTCCAGGGATACTGGAAATTTTTAATGCAGAGGGCTCCCCATATGTTAAAATCAGCCGCTTATTTAAATTATATAAACCGATTCCCTCTGCCGGTGAGTCTTCCTGGAGCAGCCATTCGCGGATTTGTACCAGTCTCGTCTCCTGGAATCCCATACCGTTATCTGTAACAGAAAAGTGTACCATATGCTGGTCTTCCGTGATCTTTATCTCTATTTCTCCTGAATCCACTTGCTTAAATCCATGGGATATGCTGTTTTCTACCAAAGGTTGAAGCAAAAACTTAATGCATTTGATTTCATGCGTATCAACATTCACGTTCCATTTCACATGAAAAGCATGATCAAATCGCATTTGTTGAATCTTAAGATATTTTTCAGTGTTTTCAATTTCGTCTTCCAGTACAACATATCTGTCGGGATTAACCAGGGTGTAGTATAATACGCTGGTCAGCAAATCAATCATTCGGCTGGCCTCGTTGGGCTGGCCGGTCAGCTTTACCGTTTTCCAAAAGATGTTTTTCAGCGTATTAAATAAGAAGTGCGGATTAAGCTGTGACTGCAGAAATGAAAAATGCATGGCCTCCAGGCGGTATTTCTTCTCCACTAATTGCCTGTCCAAAGCAGATTTTTCTAGAAAGCCCCTGACAATGCTTTGGGTGATGTACCCATAAACACCTGCAGATGGCTTTATTTCAGGCAGTTCTTTTCCTTTTTCTGCTGCCTCTACAAGCTGAAGAATCGCGCTTATGTCCTTTGTATTTCTTCGGGTGACCAGAAAGGAGATTGTGCCTCCAAGTAGAAGTGCTGCAACAATCGCTGCAATAACCAGCCTAAGTATATCCTGAGATTGCTGATACAAGGAAGCCCGCGGCACAAGCGATAAATACGTTACGCCATAGGCACTGTTATCTTCTCTGGCAATATAATATAAGCTATCAAGTCCGGCAGTATCCACATGGTCATGTACAGAAAAAAGTCCGGAATGTCCCGCCATACTAAGGATTTCACCGGAACTGTTTATAAGCAATATGGTTTGCTCGGGGTAAGACAGGTAATCACTATAAAATTCATTCAAATATTCCAGTTGTATATTTAAGACCAATACTCCAATTGGTTTTGTTTTATCTGACGCATAGAGGCGTTTGTATATACTTAGGACATCAGTCGAATAAGAAGTCATTGCGTAGGAACTGATGTTTCGAAGTTCCAGCCACTGCTTATATTCTGAAGGCATGGATTGTGCTTGTCCCAGCCACTCTGTATCACGGAAATTAGAAGCATTCGCCAAGCCCACAAAAGAGGCAAAAAAGTTGCTGTGGGTATTATTCAAATAAATATAGAGCGAATGGATATACGTTTTTGAATTCACATTGGAATCCACAAACGTTTTAATCATATATGAGATATCCATATGCTCTTTGTCTGAGTACCCATTTTCCAATAATGATTCCAGCTGTAACATGACATGGGGCGTAATACTGTAATTAAGACTCTGGGCATCGGCTTCACTAAATATCAGCTCCGTACTTTCTCTGATCCGGCTTACTGTCTGGGTATTGATATCGGTGATTGATTTTTGCGTGCTGGTATTAATGATATAGATTGCAATCCATCCCAGTAATACAATAACCAATATAACCGGCAGCGTTACGAGAAGAAAATTTCTTATAAAAAACTGCCGTTTCATCATGAATCCTCCTCATCACCGGGAAGAATACGTCCCATTTTTTCAAATCGATATTCTCGTGGTGAAATTCCATAGTGCTTTTTGAAAGAGCGTGTAAAATTGACCGGATTGGCATATCCGGACATGGTACTTATTTCATAGATTTTATACTGCAGATCAGTTAATAATTCAGAAGCCAGCTGCATCTTATAAGCAGTGACATAATCGGAAAAGTTCATGTCTGTTCTCTGTTTGAAGTAGCGGCTTACATAAGAAGCACTTAAATATACTCTGCTTGCCGCTTCCTCCAGATTAGCACTTGCCGGATTTTGTTTCACATATTCCTTAATTTCGGTTATTACCTTGTCTTCATAATTATCATTGGCAACTGCAGCTGAATTACGTTCATCCAATTGCTCCTTTAAGTGGCTGAATATCTGTATCAGTTCTTCGTATTCTGTTGTTTTCAGCACGTAATCGGTACATTTGTATTTCAGCGCCTGACGCGCATATTCAAATTCACTATGGGCGCTGAACAAAATAACCAGTGGCTGCGGATCCAATGCCATTGTAGACAGCTCCCTTGCAAGGTCAATCCCCGTCATACCAGGCATGATGATATCGCTTACAATCATATCAACAGGATTTGATTTTATAAACTCAAGCGCTGCCTTTGCCCCTGTAAATTGGCCCGCAACAAAAAAGCCCAAATTTGCCCACGGAAAGAATTGTGCAAAACCTGTGCTGATTTCTTTTTCATCATCTATAATAATTATCTGATAAGCCATGCCACACCTTCCTTATATTCCACGATATCAATACGGGCAGTTCGACGCTCTGCAAATAGAAGTAACCTGGAAAAGATTATTGCGACTCATCATTTCTATGTACTGGTCCGGGGCGTGTCTAACGTTTCGTTTCTAGACACGCCCTGGTTGAATATATTTGCTTAGATTTTCTCCAATATCTTTTTAAGAGATTCGTATGCTAAAGTAAATGCTTCTTCTCCGCTCATCTTTTTCTTCTGGGAAGCATTCTGCTCCAGGGCATCAAATCCTGCAAAATCGCTTAAATGAGGCTCTAAAGATAAAAATCCCTGATATCCTCCGGCTTTCAGAGACTTTAAGATTTCTTCCACGTGTCCGTCTCCCATGCCTGCCGGAACCACACTTGCATCAGACCACAGGGCATCCTTTACATGGATATAGGCGATGTAGGACTTTAACATCTCATAAGCTTCCAGAGTATTCTGTTTGCACTGAACAAAATTTGCAAAGTCAAAGACTGCCTTAAAATGATCCCCATAGAATTCCTTCATGATTTCCAGACAGCGGTCTGCAACATCTCCGTAGATATCCTTTTCATTCTCATGAAGAAGTACGGCCTGGCTGGCCTTAGCGTAATCTACGAACTGTCCAAGCTGATCCATGACCTTCCCCCGGTAAGGAGCATAGCTTTCATTCTCAGGCATGAAGAAGCTGAACATACGGATGTATGGAACATCCATCAAATGAGCGATTTCCACCGTATGCTTGTAAAGCTCCATATGAGGGGCAAAATCATCGGTGATTTTTATTTTTCCTATGGGAGAACCAACGGAAGATAAACGGATGCCCGCCTCATCAAGCTGCTTTTTGAATTCCTTTGCTTCATTGATAGAATATTCAACCAGGCCCTTGCCGTTTACACCCCGCATTTCTACATGATGAATATCCAGCTTCTTTAATACTTCTATCTGCTTTCCTAAGTCCATATCGATTTCATCTGCAAAACCAGATAATAGAATTCCATCCCACATAATCGTTTCTCCTTTTTTAATTTCCTCTTTATTGCCCATGCTTTCTGGGCATAAAGGGATACCCAAAGGGTGTTTCCTATTTACTGCCCATGCTTTTGGGGCATATAGGATACCCGAAGGGTGTTTCTAATAGCTTCCTTCTGTGTCAAACACCACGCCGGACCCTTCTTTTTTCCTGGATTCTCTGCGGCGCTTATTAAGCTCTTCTAAGAATAAATCTTCATCAAAGGGAATCTCCACTTCCCGTTTTAACCAGCTGGATAAATGCATGGCATTCGATAAGGTCAGACCATTAATTCCTTCCAAACCTTCTGCAACAAGGGGAGTACCATGAAGAATCCTGCCTGCAAATGCCTTTAAAACTCCAACATGCTGTTCATTCTCCCCATCCGTTTCAACCTCTGTCACTGTGCATTCCGGAATATCAAATCCGCCCTTCGCTGTTTTGCAGAAGGTACGCTCGTTTTCAGACAGCTTATGAAGCATGAGCTTGCCATTTTCACAGACCAGCTTCCCCATCTCCAAAGTGATCTCAAACCGGTTTGTCCCAGGAGCATCTGCGGTTGTGGTAACAAAAACTCCCGTAGCCCCGTTTGGGTACTCCAAATAAGCCGTAACATCATCTTCCACTTCAATATCATGCCATTTCCCGTTATGGCAGAATGCCTGCACCTTACTTGGCATTCCACAGATCCACTGGATTAAATCCATGTTGTGAGGACACTGATTTAACAGTACGCCGCCGCCTTCTCCATCCCAGGTAGCTCTCCAGCTCCCTGAGTCATAATAGGACTGGGTGCGGTACCAGTCCGTTACGATCCAGTTGACCCGCTTGATAGCTCCCAGTTCACCGCTTGTTACAAGTTCATGCATTTTTCGGTAAATACAGTTGGTCCTCTGGTTGAACATCATGCCAAAGACCCGGTCGCACTTTTTAGCCGCGTCGTTCATTTCCCGTACCTGCTTTGTATAAACTCCAGCGGGTTTTTCACACATGACATGAAGCCCATGGTTCATGGCATCAATGGTCAGTTCGGGATGCTGGTAATGAGGAACTGCAATTAAGACTCCGTCACATACGCCTGCTGCGATTAAATCCGTTCCTTCCTCAAATATAACTACCGACTCCGGCAGATTCTCCTTTGCCCAGGCCCTTCTGCCTTCCTGACGGTCCGCCACTGCAGTCACTTCCATCTCCGGGACCTTTCCCTCCAGAATATTCTTTAAGTGGCCGCTGCCCATGTTTCCAATTCCAATAATACCAAGTCTTACCTTATCCATGTCCTATCTCCCCTCATTTCTTGCTGAATCATAAATATCCATCATGGTGTAAAATGTATTCTGAACCGAGGTAAGGTCATTGAAATAGGCCTTCCCGGTTTCTAAGCAATCATAAAAATCTCTGATACAGGCTTCGTGTCCGCTGCCCCAATAGGACTTTCCTAACAGAGAAGACTTTTTCGCCTGCCATACCACTGGCTCCTCCTGACCTTCCGTCTGATACCAAACAGAGTTTCCTTCCAGGCGGACAAATCCCTTTTCACAGGCAAGTTCTAAGAAAACCGGTGCATCCATAGCATAAGCCGTAGTGGCATAAAAGCTGGCGCTTACCGGATCCGTTCCTTCTGAAAATGTCATATAGGCTTCCAGAGTGTCCTCCACCTCTACGATCCCTTTCAGATGGTGATTGCTCATGGACGCCTCTGTTCTCACTGGTTTTCCAAGCCAGGAAAGAAGCAGATCCAGGGCATGAATGGATTGGTTGATCAACGCCCCTCCACCCTCTGTCTCAAGCTTTCCCCTCCAGCCGCTCTCTGTATAATAGGGAGCATCCCTGTGCCAGGTAACAAAGGCCCTTCCGCCTTTTATCTTCCCGAGGGTTCCTTGAGCCAAAAGCTCATTAACCTTTCTTGTTGTTTCATTATACCGGTTCTGAAAACAGATGCCTAACCTGCCCGTGCTCCGGCCGGAAACTTTCAAAAGCTCATCGTATTGCTCTCTGCTTATGGCCGGCGGCTTCTCCATGAATACATGAAGCCCTTTCTTTAATGCCTTTGCTGTCATGGGCACATGGCAGTAGTGGGGAGTGCAGATATGTACCACGTCAAGCGTTTCCTTCTCAAGCATATCCTCCATAGAATCATAAGCCTTAGCCGTTCCATCCGTAAAACGGACCGAATATTCCTCCGCCCGTTCCAGGCGGATATCCGCAAAAGCACAGAGTCTGGCCTGTTTTATTTCATTCAGCACCATGGCATGAACTCCACCGATGTTTCCGCAGCCGATTATCCCAACCCGAACCATGATTACCTCCTCTTTTCTTTTTCCTCTTTCTATGATAGATTTATTATATACTGTTATTAACGCAATTTGTTTGCGTATATTGACTAGAAGTATGCATATATTGTCTATTTCAGGAGGAAGCCATGAAAAAGGAGAGCCTTTATCATTACAGTGAATTTTCCGAGCCTTTCAGCTGTGATTTTACCACCAGCCAGATTGCCGGAAATGTGGATTTTCACATGCACAACAGCCATGAAATCTATCTGCTCATGGACGGCCATATCCAGTATTTTGTGGAAAATGCATGCTATGATATGAACCCGGGAAACTTAATCCTGTTTTCCAACCGGGAGATCCATAAGGCCATCAACACCACAAGCGAAGCATTTACCCGCCTGGTCATTCACGTAAATCCTGCCTTTATCCGACCTTATTGTACTCCTGACACCAACCTGTTAGAATGTTTCCACCGGGAACCCGCCACAGGCAACCTGGTCCTGCTTTCAAAAGAGGAATATGGGCGCCTGGTTTCCATGGCACAGTGTCTTCATGAGGCAATAAAAAATCGCTGCACCTACGGCAGCGACTTAACGGCAATGACCACATTGATCCAGATCCTTATTCTTATTAACAGTGCCTGGCAAAAGACAAGCCCTTTAAGGACCGCCCCGAAACCCCACAGGGCCCAGGCAATCATGAGTTATATTGACAAAAACTTAACAACACCCATGACCCTGGATTCCATCTCCCAGGCTCTTTCCCTTGATAAATATTATATCAGTCATTTGTTTAAATCCGAGACAGAAAGCAGCATCTTTCAGTATATCGTGGTGAAACGGGTGGCTCTGGCAAAGGAGCTGCTTTCCCAGGGACATACGGTTTTAGAAGCCTGCCATTTATCAGGTTTTCACGATTACTCCAACTTTATCCGCACCTTCCGACAGACCACAGGTTATACGCCCGGACAGTTTAAGCGCCTTAGCCGGTAAGCTTACCGCTGTTTATAGGCAGGATCTGCCGGGTATCCGCCCCGCAGCTTTTGCATCCCACGCTGGACGGCATCCTTTGACTGCTTCCAATCCGCATCTTTGTTTAAATAATCAAATTTCTCAATGAACCAGTCGATATCACCGGATACCCGCTCCATATTTTGCTCCATGATCTGAAAAATGACAGGATAAAATTCCTTCCGCTCCTTGTCACTTAAATATTTATCTGCTCCACTGCATAAGTCAGCAAAGTGGTGGAGGCAGAATCCCCTGCTTTTCTCAAGTTTTTCCCGAAAAACAGAATCCTTTTTATAAAGATGGAAAAAGGTTGCCACATAGCGCTCATAGCTTTCAGAAAACCGGTCGCATATATAGCAGGTCTTCTCTTTCCCTTCAATCCAGGCGCTGACAGAATTGCCATTTCCTGTCTTACCCGTAAAACGGTCTTTTAAGGAGGTTTTTCCGGGAGTAAACTCCTTAAATTCCTCCTTCATTTCCTTTATCAATTTCTTATAATAGGTTTTTAAGATCCAGCCGTTTCCTAAAGCATTGCCGTAATCAAACATTTTCTTTTGATGGACCCGGCAAAATCCCGAACGGTCTGTGGCTTCTCTTGTATCGCTTTCCATATAGGACGCACAGGAACCCAATGCAAAATCCATAAGCTCCTGCTCCGCTTTTCTCTCGAGAAAGCAGAACAGGCACTCGTCATCTGCATCCATGGCGTCATTTAGCGGTATCTCGTATAATTTTTCTTTCATTTTTATACCTTAAACCGGTAACCGACTCCCCAGATGGTCTCGATGTACTGGGGCTTAGCCGTATTAAATTCGATTTTTTCCCTGATCTTTTTGATATGGACGGTAACTGTAGCGATATCACCGATGGATTCCATATCCCATATTTTATTAAATAATTCTTCTTTCGTAAATACATGGTTTGGATTTTGGGCAAGGAAGGTTAATAAGTCAAATTCCTTTGTGGTAAAATTCTTTTCCTCTCCATTGATCCATACCCGTCTGGCTGTTTTATCAACTTTAAGGCCTCGGATCTCAACGATCTCATTGTCCGGTACTCCGCTTCCAATCAGCCTCTCATAACGGGCCAGATGGGCTTTTACACGGGCAACCATTTCACTTGGACTGAAGGGTTTTGTGATGTAATCATCGGCTCCCAGACCCAAGCCACGGATTTTATCAATATCCTCTTTTTTTGCAGAAACCATAATGATCGGGGTGTTTTTTACTTCCCTGACCTTCCTGCATATTTCAAAGCCATCCATTCCCGGCAGCATCAGATCAAGGATCACCAGATCAAAGTCCTCATGGAGAGCCTTTTGAAGTCCTGCTTCTCCGTTATTCTCAATCTCAACCTCAAATCCACTCAGCTCCAGATAATCTTTCTCCAGCTCTGCAATGCTTTCTTCATCTTCTACTATCAGAATTCTGCTCATTCCTGTATGACCTCCTGGTATTTTCTCAAAACAAAATGTATCTCCGTTCCAATGCCTTCCTTACTGGTAGCCCAGATCCGGCCTCCGTGATCCTCAATGATCTTTTTAACAATGGACAAGCCGATTCCGCTTCCGCCCTGAGAGGAATTTCTGGATGAATCCGTGCGGTAAAACCGGTCAAAAATACTGGGCAGATCCTTTGCCGGAATCCCTTTTCCGTTGTCCTCAATCTCCACCTGGATAAAGTCTCCCACATCCTTAATCCGGATGTTGATGATCCCACTCCTCTTATCCATATATTTTACAGAATTGCTGACAATATTATTAATGACACGGCGCAGCTGCTCCGCATCCGCAATGACCATCACATCCTCATCCACATAATTAAAATATCCAAGCTCAATGCTGCGGTCTTCCATCTCAAGTCCCACTTCATCGACGCAGTCTCTGAAATAGCCTGCTACGTTGATCTTGGAAAAGGTATAGGGAATTTTATTGGTGTCAATTTTTGAATAAAAGGTCAATTCATCAATCAGCTTATCCATGTCATTGGCCTTGTTGTAGATGGTGCGAATATATCGGTCCAGCTTTTCCGGGGAGGAAGCAACTCCATCCATGATTCCCTCCACATATCCCTTAATGGCTGTAATGGGGGTCTTTAGATCATGGGAAATATTGCTGATCAGCTCCTTGTTCTCCTTATCATACTCCACCTTTTCTTCCGCAGATTCCTTTAGGCGGATCCTCATCTCTTCAAAATCCTGGCAAAGCTGTCCGATCTCATCGTCATTCTCCACCTCAAGAGAGAAATCCAGATTTCCATCCCGTATATTCTTGGTGGCGGTTTGAAGCCGCCCAAGGGGACTTACCACAGACCGGTATACCCACATCATGAGAATCGCATCGGTAAACACGATGATCATAATGATGGCCGTCAGCATCTCCGCCATCATGACCTTGATCTCGGGAAGAAGACCATTTACATTGGAAACAATGAATACGCTCCCCCTGTCCTTATCGGGATACATAAAGTCCATCTGTTTTACCAGATGCTGTGTTTCCCCATCCAGATAAATGGCACCGTCAACGGTGCTGTCTATTTCCTCATATTTAGGAAGCTGGTCATAAAGACCCTGGGTGATATGGCTGTTCCCGTCAAATATCAGGGAATCTCCCTTTCGAACGATCATATAGGCATACTTTGATACCAGATTCTCATTAAGTGATTCCAAATAAACCGGATCCTGAAACTGCCCTGGATCACTTTGTAAGATCTGGCTGATTTCCCTTTGTTCCGACCGGGTCAGGCGGTTAAATAACTGCAGGGAATTGCTTGACAGAAGATCAATCTGCTCCGTTAAATCATAGGCTTTGCGGAACGCCTTCATCTGGTAATTGCCAAGCCCTGCCACCACCGCAAAGATCAGGATCAGGGGGATTACCGTTATAATCAAAAATGCTACAACAAGACGGGTTCTTAATCTTAATTTCACTTTTCTCGTCTCTCCCATGCTCTGAACTTTATTTATAACGAAAATTTAATATTTCTTAGGGGTATTATAACACACATGGACAAGAGAATTTATAAAACAATTCTAAAATTTAAGGCATTTTTGCATAATTCCCGAAATTTACCATGAAACAAAGACTTTCGGCTGATTCCAGAAGGAAAACTCTAATCTTTCCATTTCCTCACAGCTTAGTCAAGCGGATATTCGCAATCCGCTTCGCTACTTGATTCGGTTAAAAATGCTGTATCCCTCCAATATGTGGAAGAATACAGCATACATGATTTTTATTCTTTATTTTATTTTTACAATTCCTTTGGATCAATTCCAAAATGATCAAACAGAATCTTTTCTGCCTCCCCATTCCATAATCCCTTGTGCGCTTTACAAGAGTCGTTTAATTTCTTAAACAGCGGATCGGTGCTGCCCAGCTTCTCAAAGTCTTCAATAGCCGTCAAAGGCATATCAAATTGTGTATAGGCAAGCTTCTTTCCTCCAGGAATGGACGGCAGATTCTTGGTTGCTTCTGCAATGCTGTCAATTCCTCCCACATGGGTTACCATAACAGCCGCTTCTATGGCACCTTCTGCCGAGCGCTTATTGGCCTCGATCAAATCATCTGTATTGCCACCGGTGGTTCCCATAATGTGAGTACTTGTATAGTGGCAGTTATAAAGATTGATTTCTGCTTTAAACTGGCTGTCTGATGGACCGGCAAAGAAGTTCATACAACCGTCAAAGGCCAGAAGCTTATCTCCCATCTCTGCAACCTCTTTCACCGGAACATATACAAACACGTCATCATAGCCGTGGCCGCCTGTAATAGCCATTAAATCAGATACAGGATCTGCCATCTTATCGGTATTTACATAAAGAAGTTCAATTCCTCTCTCCCTTGCGGATTCTTCAGAAATCACTTCCCTGGCCCGGGCAATCCGCTCATCGCTGATATCCGTAACGACTATCCTCTTCGGCTTATTCTCAAACTGAAGGCCATAGCTTACCGCTCCTAAGCCCATAGGTCCGCAGCCTCCCATGATCAGGATACTTCCATCCACTTTTGTCCCCAAGGCATGATCATAATTCCGTTTGTTGGTATGATAGTTGGCATGAAATCCGCCTATGATACAGCTCATTGGTTCTCCAAGGGATGCCTCAAAAAAGCTATCTCCTGTGTAATCCAGCAAGCACCCCAATTCCATGACCTCGTTTGGCATGATGCAGTATGTACAGGCGCCTCCGCAGAATTCATAAGAATATCCCGGCGAATCCAGTTTGCCCATGTAATTTAAAGCAGGC
>Ga0213825_1000232_pt1 | contig 41927 bp, 37 predicted proteins | sample MC6MC0900MG_FD_179896 | JGI IMG/M metagenome (GOLD analysis project Ga0213825, IMG submission 179896) | Enriched soil aggregate microbial communities from Iowa State University, Ames, United States - MC6-MC0900-MG | ecosystem: Environmental > Terrestrial > Soil > Unclassified | place: USA: Iowa...
TAGTGCCATAAAAACTCAGGTGCATCAGCAGAATCCCAGAAGTTTTCATTGGCCATGGAAACCCATTTGTCAGAAACTCTTTTCCCATTTTCGTCTACGTAATATTCATCGATTTGTGCATTAGTGGCGACATTGCCGTCTTCATTTAAGTAGAACCAATCTTCGCCGCGCTTTTTCCAGGAATCGGTTACGTAGCTGTCATTATCTTCATAAAATTTCCAGCTTCCGTTTTCCTCAACCCAGCCAACTACCTTAGCGTAGGCGGTGGCTGCTGTGCTGATTAAGCCCAGCTCTGGAGCTGCTACGGTTAAAACACCGGCAGCGGATAATACAGCCATCAATTTTAAGTGCTTTTTCATAAATATGTTCTCTCCTTTTTTGCAATAAGTTTTATCGTGGCCGAAAATCCATAGTTGCATTACCCTGCGATTATACCGTACATTGAAGGCCTATAGATAGTGTGGTTTGATGGCAGATATGGAAGGAGATAACATAAAAAGAAAAAAGAAGAGAAATACTAGGGGTTAGGAGCAACCGAAAAGAAAGGAAAGTAAGAAAACTTTAAATAGGAAAATGGGGGGGGGTGTGGTATAATCTACACGAAAGCAATGAGCAGTGCGAATTAGAACACAGAAAAATTTTCGTCGTGCTTGCACGTAAGAAAATTTTTCCGTGTTCTAATTCATAGGGCGAAAGCCCGTGAGCCTGTGAAGCCGCAGGCTTCACAGGCTGCACTGCGGACTAGAGTATACGATATGGGCTACAGCCTACACCTCAAGCTCCAGTCCATACAACATACAAAATAAACATCTAAAAAAGAGGAGAGAAGATCCATGAGAATGAAAGTATCCAATTATATCTCCCAGAAGTTGGTTGATTCCGGGATTACACAGGTGTTTACGGTTACAGGCGGAGGCGCCATGCATTTAAACGACGCCCTGGGGCATCAGGAGGGAATGCACTGCTTATATAACCATCATGAGCAGGCATGTGCCATAGCGGCCGAGTCGTATGCCAGAATCAAGGACCGTATAGCTGCAGTCTGCGTAACCACAGGCCCAGGCGGCACCAATGCCATCACCGGAGTACTTGGAGGTTTTCTGGATTCTATTCCCATGTTAATTTTATCCGGTCAGGTGCGCTATGACACAACAGCCAGATGGTCAGGCGTTGGGATCAGAGCCATGGGAGACCAGGAGTTTGATATAACAAAAGCAATAGACTGTATGACAAAATACAGTGAGATGGTAATTGATCCCATGAGGATCCGCTACACATTAGAAAAAGCCATTTACCTGGCCCTATCCGGCCGCCCCGGTCCCACCTGGCTGGACATCCCCTTAAATGTCCAGGGAGCCTATATAGAAACAGAAGACTTAATCGGCTTTTCCTCAGAAAACTATGAGCAGGGCGGAGATGGCTGGTCCTCTGAAACCAACGCAAAAATAAAACAGGATGACCCCGGCTTTGGAGAAAATCGTCAGATCCTTCCAGAAAAGGTGACAGCAGATGCTGCCCGGGCCATTTTAGAAAAAATAAAATCATCTTCCCGTCCAGTAATCAATGCAGGCAACGGAATCCGGATCGGACAGGCCCATGAGGTATTCCTTCGGGTGGTGGACAAGCTGGGAATCCCAGTCGTGACCGGCTGGAACAGCCAGGACTGCATAGAAGAAGAGCATCCGCTTTACACAGGGCGGGGCGGCGGAATGGGAGACCGTGCAGGGAACTTTGCCATTCAAAACAGCGACTTAGTCCTTTCCCTTGGAAGCCGCTTAAGCATCCGGCAGGTGGGGTACAATTATACTACATGGGCCAGAGAAGCCTATGTAATTGTCAATGATATCGACCCCGAGGAGCTAAAGAAGCCCTCCGTTCACGCCGATATGAGAATTCAAGCCGATGTAAAAGACTTACTCACAGCCTTAGAGGAACTTCTGGATTCAGAATACAAAGCTTCCCTTAAACACCCACTCTTCTCCGGCGGTAAAGGCCTTGACAGCATGACCTGGAATGAGACATGCCGTATGTGGAAGAAAAAATACCCGGTAGTGCTTCCAAAGCACTATAGAAGCGGAGAAGATGAAGAAGCCAATGTTTATGCATTTATAAAGGAACTAAGTACCCGAGTCCCTGAGGACAGGGTCACCGTGGTTGGAAATGGCTCCGCTTGTGTTGTAGGAGGACATGCCTATATCATTAAGAAAGGACAGCGATTCATATCCAACTCAGCGGTTGCTTCCATGGGCTATGATCTTCCGGCTGCCATTGGAGCAAGCGTGGCGGAGCAGGGAGAGGATGTCATCCTGGTCACAGGTGACGGGAGCATTCAGATGAACTTACAGGAGCTGCAGACCATCATCCATCACCATATGCCTGTTAAGATATTCCTTATTAATAATGGAGGATATCATTCCATCCGCCAGACCCAGAAGAATTTCTTTGGAGAGCCGCTTGTGGGAATCGGGGTGGACAGCCGGGACTTAAGCTTCCCAGACATGGAAAAGCTTTCAGCAGCCTATGGCTATCCTTATGTTCGTGCATGCCATAACAGCCAGCTGAAACATGCGATTGAAACGGCGCTGTCTACGAAGGGGCCAGTCATCTGCGAGATATTTGTAAGCCAGGACCAGAATTTTGAACCGAAGTCCTCTGCGAAACGACTCCCGGATGGAACCCTTATTTCACCGCCGTTAGAGGATATGTCTCCATTCCTTTCCGATGAAGAGATGGACCGAAATATGATCATCCCGAGGATCAAGGAATAACAAAGGGAGGAAAAGCGTTGAACGTTGTTGTAACAGGGGCCACCAGTTTTCTTGGGAGAGCATTGGTTGACCGGCTATTAATAGAGAAGAATCAGGTATTTGCCGTGATCCGTCCCGGTTCAAAGAATATCGGAAGCCTTGCAGCCGAGCGGGAGGGTCTTGTACGAATCGAACGTAATTTAGAAGAGCTTCATGATCTCGACCAGGTGATTCACGAGCCGTGCCAGGCATTTTACCATTTTGGCTGGGATGGCTCCGGGAGTGAAAACCGGATGAAACGGGAGGTTCAGCAGAAGAACGTGGAGGATTCCTTAAAAGCATTGGAAGGAGCCAGACGACTTGGCTGCAAACGATTTCTTTTCAGCGGTTCCCAGGCGGAGTATGGAATTCATAATGATACGATGAAAGAGGAGATGCCGTGTAATCCGGTCTCCGAATATGGCAGAGCCAAGCTGGAATTTTTAAACAGGGCATTGGAATTAACAGAGAACTGGAAAAAGACAGGCGTTTCAGAGATGGAATATATCCATACCAGAATATTCAGCGTGTACGGCCCCGGAGATCATCCCTGGTCTCTGGTGGAAAGCTGCCTTAAGTCATTTCACAAAGGAGAGTATATTTCACTGGGGGAATGTACACAAATATGGAACTTTTTATATCTCGATGACTGCATTCAAGCGCTGATACTTTTGATGGAACAAGAGAAAGAATCCGTTTCCGGAATTTATAATATAGCAGGACCGGAAAGAGAAAACAAGCCTTTAAGAGAATACATCCGGACCATGTATGAAGTTTTAGGCTTTCACGGAAGCTATAGCTATGGAAGAAGAGCGCCTAACGCAGAGGGACCGGCAAATCTGATTCCTGATATAAAAAAGCTTGAAAGAGCAACCGGATGGCAGCCTTTGGTAGATTTTCCAGAGGGGATCCGGCGGACAATCCGCTTGAATCATTCGGTAACAAAATATTGACATGGAGGACTTTTTGTGGTATGAGAGATAGGATTTGTATTGTATGCGGCAGACCTCTTGGGGAAACGCCTTTGATGACCCTTGCGGATATGCCCGCTTCGGCTCAGGATATTCCGGTTAAGGAAGAACTGGGAGAGGAGCAGGGGATCACCCTTTCTCTTCATCAGTGTGAGGCATGCGGTCTGGTACAGTTTGATTGTGAACCTGTGGCATACTACAAGGACGTGATCCGCTCCGGCGGCTTTACCACTACCATGGTAGACTTAAGAAAAAGCCAGTACCGGCATTTTATAGACAGTTATCATCTGGAAGGAAAAAAGCTGATTGAAGCAGGATGCGGCCAGGGAGAATTTCTTGGCGTACTGTCAGACTTTCCTGTAAAGGCTTATGGGATCGAAAACAGGGAAAGTCTTGTCCGTCTTGCAAGAGAAAAAGGTCTTACAGTCTGGAAGCAGTTTGCAGCGGAAGGGGAAATCCTTGCAGCCGATGACGGCAGCGCAGACGGCCCCTATGACGGGTTTCTCTCCTTTAATTTTCTGGAGCATCAGCCGGATCCGGTGGGAATGCTCCGCTGCATTGCAGACAACTTATCAGAAGAGGGCGTGGGCTTAATTACAGTTCCAAGCCTGGAATATATCCTGCAATATGACGGATATTATGAACTGATCCGGGACCATCTTGCCTATTATACCTTTGACACCCTGCGCTATGCAGTAGAAAAGGCCGGGTTTCAGGTATTAGAAGAGGAAATGATAAACCGGGATACTCTTTCTGTCATTGTGAGGAAGAGGAAGCGAACAGCCGAACAGCCAGAAGATAACAGAAAGCATACACCGCTAGACATCTCCGGACTGAAAGAAAGCCTTGATACCATTGGCAGGGAACTGGAGGATCTGGCTGACAGTCTTAAGAGTCAGGGGAAAACTTTAGGTATATGGGGTGCCAGCCACCAAGGCTTTACTCTGGCTTCTACAACGGTCATCGGCCAATTTGCAAGATATATTATTGATTCCGCACCCTTTAAGCAGGGCAAGTACGCTCCTGCCTCCCATCTTCCCATTGTACCCCCGGATCATTATCATATGGACCCAGTAGACGCCATTTTAATCGTGGCTCCTGGCTATACGGATGAGATCGCGGGTATCATACAGGAAAAATTTGGTGGTCATGTAGAGATTTTAGCGTTAAAATCCAATCATTTGGAAAGGATATAAGAAAAACCTATGAAAGCTTTTGTTTTGATCGAACCTGGCAAGGTCGGCTGGTATGATGCGCCGGAACCTGTCATAACTCCCTATGGGGCAATCCTTCGCCCGATCGCGGTAACCCCCTGTTCCTCTGATGTCCATACGGTATTTGGCGGAGGCTCGCGGAAAGCTCCCAACCTGATTCTGGGACATGAATGTGTGGCGGAAGTCTTGGAAACCGGAGAGCTGGTCTGCGACTTTAAAGCCGGAGATCTTGTGGCAGTACCTGCCATCACGCCGGACTGGAGAGCCTGCGGAATCCAGGAAGGGAATTTTAAGCATGCGACCGCTCCATTTTCTGGCCACCAGCTTGGAAGGACGGCTCCGGGAGTATTTGCGGAGAAATTTTTAATTCCTGATGCGGATACCACTTTGGCGAAAATTCCTCAGGGAATCACATTGGAGCAGGCGCTCATGTGTGTGGATGTCGTTACTACAGGCTTTACAGGAGCCGAGTTTGCTGATATTAAAATCGGCGATACCGTAGTTGTCCTGGGAATCGGCCCCATTGGGCTCATGGCGATTGAAGGAGCGCGCCATCTGGGCGCCGCGAGGATCCTTGCAGTCGGAAGCAGGCCCATTTGTGTAAAGCTTGCCAGGGAGTTCGGAGCTACAGAGGTCTTAAGCTACAAAGATGGAAATGTAACGGAACAGGTCATGGAACGGACAGGAGGTCTGGGCGCTGACGGTGTCATCATCTGCGGAGGCGGGGATGAGGTCTTTGCTCAGGCGGTGGATATGGCAAAATACGGGATCGGAACCATATCCAATGTGAATTACTATGGCGGAACCGGAAACCTTCCCTTCCCTAAGTTTTCAGGCGGACGGGGCATGGCGGGAAAGACCATTCACACTGAGCTTGCAAAAGGCGGCAGAGTGAGAATAGAACGCCTTTTACAAATGGTCCAGTATGGAAGGATCAATCCTGAAAAGCTGGTAACTCACCATCTTAATGGCTTAGAGCAGGTGGAGACAGCTCTGCAGCTAATGAAAGAAAAGCCGGAAGATTTAATTAAAGTGATGGTTCGGATAGATTGGAAGTGAACATATGAAAACAATTAGCATCGTGGTGCCCTGTTACAATGAGGAAGAAAATATAAATGCTTTGTATCAGGCGATAGACCATATTTTTAATACAGAATTGCCCAAATACACCTATGAACTGATTTTTATTGATAATGATTCGAAGGACCGCACCAGGGAGATCATCCGTGGTTTGTGTGACGAGGATAAAAGGGTAAAGGGGATTTTTAATGCCAAGAATTTCGGGCAGTTCAATTCTCCTTATTATGCAATGCTCCAGTCAACGGGAGACTGTACCATTCTTATGGCAGCGGATTTCCAGGACCCGGTGGAGATGATCCCAAAGTATGTGAAGGAATGGGAGAAAGGTTATAAGATCGTCATCGGAATCAAGAAATCCAGCAAAGAGAATAAGATCATGTATTGGCTGAGAAGCTGTTATTATAAGACAATTAAAAAGCTTTCCGATGTAGAACAGATCGAACACTTCACTGGATTTGGCTTATACGATCAAAAGTTTATAAAGGTTCTTCAGGAGCTTGATGACCCGACGCCCTTCCTTCGTGGAATTGTGGCAGAGCTTGGTTTTCGGCGCAGAGAGATCCCTTATGAGCAGCCGAAAAGACGGGCAGGAAAGACCAGCAATAATTTTTACCGTCTGTATGATGCGGCCATGTTAAGCGTTACCTCTTATACTAAGGTAGGGCTTCGTCTGGCAACCATTTTCGGAAGCATCTGCTCCTTTGCCAGCATGATGGTGGCACTGATCTATCTGATTATGAAACTGGTGTACTGGGACCGTTTTCCGGCAGGTATGGCTCCTCTTTTGATCGGCATGTGTTTTCTTGGCTCCGTGCAGATCTTTTTTATCGGACTTGTAGGAGAATACGTTCTGTCCATCAATGCCCGTGTTATGAAGCGGCCTCTAGTCATTGAGGAGGAGAGAATTAATTTTACGGAAAAAGAGGAAATTTGTCCAGAAGATGGGATACTTTTAATGTCGGCATCCATGGAGAATGGGGAACAGAGATGAAATATAAGATAGATGTAGCAAGAATCCGTGAAAATTCAATTGTTTTAAACGGATGGGTCATTGGAAAGAGCCTTGACTCAGAGGCGGCGTTAGAGGTTTTGGACGGGCAGGAAAAAAGCGTAGAATTTAAGTATGTCCCGGTACGCAGAGATGATGTGTGCCAGATCTACTTTAAGAAAACAGCCGACAGGGATTTAGGGTTTGATATCCGAATTCCCTATATCCGGGAGAAAAACGAGGACAGAATCCTGGTGATCCGGTGTGACGGAAAAACTGTCAGAGTGAAGCTGAATGCTCAGATCATTGAAAGACAGAACAGTTCTGCCCATAAAAAAAGCACAAAGCTGAAAAGCATGATGAATGCACAGACCTTCCGGTCAGCCGCGGATTTCTGGAAAGAAAACGGCTTTAAGGCTTTTGTATTAAAATCCAGGCACAAGCTTCAGGGAATTGACAGTGATTATGATTATCCGGAATGGTATGCGCTTACGAAAACCACAGACGAAGAGCTGGAAGCCCAGAGAAAGACGACTTTTGATTATAGACCTAAGATGTCTGTGGTAATACCTGCCTTTAAAACACCGGAGCGTTATCTGGCGGCTATGCTGGATTCCCTGCTGGCTCAGACCTATGGAAACTGGGAAGTGTGCATTGCAGACGGAAGCCCAAAAGGCGAGGGTGTGGAACGGGTATTAAAACGCTATGCCTTAAAGGATGAGCGGATCCGTTATGTAATCCTTGGTGAGAATAAAGGAATAGCGGGAAATACCAATGCTGCAATTGAAATGGCAACAGGAGATTTTATTGTCCTTGCGGACCATGACGATACCCTTGCTCCCGATGCGTTGTTTGAGTGTGTAAAAACGATTAATTCCGATCCGGAAATTGATGTGGTTTATACCGATGAAGATAAGCTTGACATTGACGGAGGAGAATTATTTGAACCGCATTTTAAACCGGATTTTAACCCGGATCTGTTAACAAGTGTCAATTATATCTGTCACTTATTTGTAGTAAACCATGAGCTGCTCATGGAGGTAGGAGGCTTCCGGGAAGAATTTGACGGAGCACAGGATTATGATTTTATTTTCCGCTGCACGGAAAAAGCCAGAAAGATATCCCATATACCTAAGGCTCTGTATCACTGGCGCTGCCACCAGAATTCCACCGCAAGCAATCCAGAAAGCAAGTTATATGCTTTTGAGGCAGGGGCAAGGGCCATTAAGGCTCACTTCGACCGGGTCGGCATAGAGACACTGTCCGTTGAAAAAGGCATTGATTACGGAATCTATCGTACTACGTTTAAGATAGCAGGAGATCCTCTGGTTTCTGTTATTATTCCCAGCAAGGATCACAGCACAGATCTGGATCTGTGTATTCGTTCCATCATAGAGAAGACCACATATCAAAATCTGGAATTCATTGTTGTGGAAAATAACAGCACGGAACCGGAAACCTTTGCGTATTATGAAAGGATCCAGAAAGAGTTTTCTTTTGTCCATGTGGTTACGTGGGAACGGGAATTTAATTATTCCGCCATCAATAACTTCGGTGTTATCCATGCGAAGGGCGAGTATCTCTTATTCTTAAATAATGATACGGAAATGGTAAGTCCGGAAAGCATTCATGAGATGTTAGGCTTCTGCCAGAGAGAGGACGTGGGTGCTGTCGGGGTCAGGCTTCTCTATTCCGATGATACCATTCAGCATGCCGGTGTAGTGGTTGGATTCGGCGGCATTGCAGGGCATACCTTTATCGGCCTTCATAAGGCAGAGAGCAGCTATTTCAATCAGGCGATGTGCGCCAGGGATTACAGCGCTGTAACAGCAGCCTGTATGATGAGCAAAAAATCTCTGTTTGAAGAAGCGGGAGGTTTTTCTGAGGATCTTGCCGTTGCCTTTAACGATATCGATTATTGCATGAAGATAAGGTCCTTAAATAAACTGGTGGTCTACGCTCCATACGCCCTGTTCTATCATTACGAGTCAAAATCAAGAGGGCTTGAGGATACGCCGGAAAAAGTGGCCCGCTTTAACGAGGAAATCAAAAAGTTTTCCCGGAAATGGCCGGAGATCTTAAAAGACGGGGATCCTTATTATAATCCCAATCTGACCCTGCGTAAATCCAATTTTGCCCTTCGGGACCTTCGTAAAGAAAAAATCGGGGAACCCTATCAGCTTGAGGTATGAGATGGAGAAGAAAGTAACGGTTATTATTCCAAATTATAACGGACTAAAATTTATGGAACCTTGTTTTAAGGCCCTGGAAGCTCAGAGTGATAAGAACTTTGAGCTTCTTGTGGTGGATAACGGTTCCACAGACGGAAGCGTGGAGTGGCTGAAGGATAGAAACATTCCGTCTGTTTTTCTGGAGAAGAATACAGGATTTTCCGGGGCCGTGAATGTGGGAATCCGCCATGCGAAAACCCCTTATGTCATTTTGTTAAACAATGACACGGAACCGGAACCTGATTATGTAAAAGAACTGGTGCATGCCATGGACCGGTCGCCTAAGATATTTTCCGTCAGCAGTAAGATGATCCAGCTATATCATAAGGAGCTTATGGATGATGCAGGGGATATGTACAGCATATTAGGCTGGGCTTATCAGAGAGGCGTAGGGCAAAGCATCAAGGGCTATCAAACGGCACGAAGCGTTTTTGCCGCCTGCGCGGGAGCTGCCATCTACAGGCGGGAAGTGTTTGATGAGATCGGAGGCTTTGACGAGTCCCACTTCGCCTATCTGGAAGATATTGATGTAGGATACCGGGCAAAGATCTATGGATATGAAAATGTATATTGTCCCGAAGCCGTGGTTTATCATGTGGGCAGCGGAACCAGCGGTTCCAAATACAATTCCTTTAAGGTCCGGCTGGCTGCCAGAAATAATGTTTATTTAAATTATAAGAATATGCCTGTTTTGCAGCTTTTAGTGAATCTGCTTCCCATTTTAGCGGGAACCTTTGTGAAGTACTTGTTTTTCAAAAAGATCGGTTTTGCTTCCGATTATATGGAAGGGTTAAAAGAAGGGCTAAGGACTGCAAAGAATACCAGGAAGGTGCCGTTCCGGATGACCCATCTTGGCAATTATTTTCGGATTGAAGGAGAGCTGATCTTTGGCACGTTCCTCTATATATGGGAATTTTTACGAAGAAAGTTAAAAATTTTCAGGTCATTTTAAGAATATTTTAATGGTATCATATTGACATATCATGTATAATATACGGGAATTATGGTGGAGAAATATGGTGCTGTGCACGAATGGAAGGTTTTGCTGCTATGATTAAGGATAATCAGAAAAAATTAAATGGGTTTCATGTAGTGCTGGATGGACTGGTCATTGTAATATCCTATGTATTTGCCTGGCTGCTTCTTTTACTGGGAAACCGGTTGTTCAGTCCTGATAAACAGGTTTTGAGGCCACAGTACTATTTTGCGGCGCTTCTTATCATATTGCCGACCTATCTGCTGCTTTACGGCATCTTCCATTTGTATGCCCCAAAGAGAGTTCAGGAGAGGCGGTATGAGTTCGCCAATATCTGCAAGGCCAATCTCCTGGGAGTTCTGCTTTTTGCCCTGATCCTGACACTGGCTAAAAAGAATCCTTATTTAAAAGAGTTCTCTACCAGGATGGTATTTTATTTTTGTGCGATCAACATAACATTGGAGACAGCCGTTCGGAATGTGCTCCGTTCGATGCTCCGCTCCATGCGCGCCAAGGGCTACAATCAGAAGCACATCCTTTTGATTGGTTACAGCCGTGCGGCGGAAGGCTTCATAGACAGGGTTCGGGTGAATCCTGAATGGGGCTATCAGATCAAGGGGATCCTTGACAACACAAAGGAATGGGGAACCGGATACAAGGGGATCAATGTCATCGGCAAGGTTCGTGATTTAGATGAGATCCTTGCGTTAAATTCTCTTGATGAAATCGCCATTACCTTAAGTATCAAAGAATATGCGAATTTGGAAAGAATTGTGGCTTCCTGCGAAAAATCAGGTGTCCATACCAAGTTTATACCGGACTATAATAACATGATACCTACAAGACCCTTTATAGAGGATCTGCAGGGATTGCCGGTAGTCAACATCCGCCGTGTGCCTCTTACGGATACGGTAAATGCCCTGATGAAACGAATCGTAGACATTTTTGGAGCCTCTATAGCTCTGATCTTATTTTCTCCTGTCATGCTCATCACAGCTGTTCTTATTAAGCTGACTGCGCCGGGACCGCTTATTTACAAACAGGAGAGAGTCGGCCTTCATAACAGGTCGTTTCCTATGTATAAATTCCGTTCCATGGTGGTGCAGACCGCTACTGAGGAAAAAACGAAATGGACGACCCCCCATGATTCCCGTGTAACGCCTGTAGGACGTTTTATCAGGAAGACCAGCATTGATGAAATGCCCCAGTTTATCAATGTCCTTCGTGGGGACATGAGCCTGGTGGGGCCAAGGCCGGAACGGCCTCTCTTTGTTGAGAAGTTTAAAGAGGAGATTCCCCGTTATATGATCAAGCATCAAGTCCGTCCTGGAATTACCGGCTGGGCCCAAGTAAACGGTTACCGTGGCGACACTTCCATCACAAAGAGAATTGAACACGATTTGTATTACATCGAAAATTGGACCCTGGGATTTGATTTTAAGATTTTATTTCTTACCATATTCAAAGGGTTTATCAATAAAAATGCGTATTGATACTGGATACGACACGATTAGGATGAGGTTAAATAAATGAGAAATGAATTTGACGATGAAGTAGGCCGTGAGGATATAAGGAAAAGAAAGCGCGGTTACGACTCAAAACCAGATCCGTCTGATGATGATTACTACCTGGATGATGATTATGATAATTATCAGGAACAGAAATATAGTAGATCAAATCAGTCGGCAGCCAGTCATGATTTACCAAAAAAGGCTGATGATGTGTCCGTAAGGAGAGCCGGAGCTGGGGAAAGAACCAGGAGCGCTGACCGGTCCAAGCAATCATCGGGAGACGGCCAGGCAGCCTTTCGAGGGCAGCCCTCATCGGCCGCCGGTTCAGGTAAAAACCAGGGGGCAGCGGGAAACCGTGTTGCTTCAGGAAATAGCCAGGGAACAGCGGGAAGTCGTGTTGGTTCAGTAGATGGCCAGAGAGCAGCAGGAAATCGTGCTGCTTCAGAAGATGGTCAGAGAGCAGCAGCAAGCCGTACTGCCGCAGGTATTAGCCAGGGAGCAACGGTAAACCGTGCTTCAGGAAATAGCCAGAGAGCAGCAGGAGGCCGGACTGCTTCGGGAAATGTCCAGGGCTCATCAAGAGGCCAGATTGTCATAGGAGACGGCGGCACAAAGCAGCAGCAGAGGGTGCCGGGACAGGATAAAAGTGTGGCTGCCAGCCGGTCAGCGGCTCAGGCTGAAAAAAAGAGAAAAGTCAGACGCATCATTCTTATGACGGTTCTTGAAATCTTTACACTGGCAGGTATTTTCGCCTATGCTTATGTGGCAAGACTGATGGGATCCATCAATAGACCGGATGACTTTAATAAAAACCAGGTACGTAATGAAATCATGTCTCCGGAACAGAAACAGCATATGACCGGCTATCGCACCATTGCAATATTTGGTCTTGACGGTCGTGATGGTAGTATCAATAAAGGAAGTAACTCTGATTTAATTATGATTTGCAATATTAACAGAGATACGGGTGAGATCAGGCTTGTATCCGTATACCGTGATACATACATGAGTATTGGTGAAGGATATTCTTATAACAAGATAAATGCCGCCTATGCCAATGGGGGAGCAGCTCAGGCCCTGGCTGCCCTCAACCGGGATCTGGATCTGGATATTACCGAATTTGTTACCTTCAACTGGAAATCGGTTGCTGACGGAATCAATATGCTGGGCGGTGTAGACATTGATATCACCAAGCCAGAGTTCCGTTACATCAATTCCTTTATCACAGAAACCGTGAAGGAAACAGGCGTGCCTTCGGTTCATCTTAAATCAGCAGGAATGAACCATTTAGATGGTGTGCAGGCAGTTGCCTATGCCAGACTGAGAAAAATGGATACCGACTTTCAAAGAACAGAACGTCAGCGTCTTGTAATAGAAAAAACCTTTGAAAAAGCAAAGAAGGCCGATCTTGGACTGCTTAACAGGATTTTATTGATGGAAGTGGATCAGATCGGGTCAAACCTTACCTTTAGTGACTTTACAGAGCTGCTTTTGGATATAAACAAGTATCATATCGGCAAAACGGGTGGTTTTCCGTTTACCCGGGGTGATATGACGGTAGGAAAAAGAGGAGACTGCGTAATTCCTCAAACATTGGAATCCAATGTTTCCGAACTCCATAAACTTCTTTTTGATAAGGAAGACTATAAGCCATCGGATATGGTTAAAAAAATAAGCGCTAAAATAGCAGCTGATACCGGCATGTATAAACAAGGGAGCAGCTCAAACAACAGCACGAAAGACGATGATTCAAAGAAGGCAACAGAAGCGACGAAACCGGAGAAAACCACTGCAGCAGAAGAATCTTCCGCACAAGAAGGTTCCACAGAAACTACAGATGGAAGTGGAAAACCAGGTAAGCCTACGGATTCCTCAGAGAGCAGTACGGGTGAGACGAAGGAAACCAAGCCTGGGGAGTCAAGGCCTTCAGAAACAACAACTGGAGCAACGAAGCCAGGGGAAACAAAACCTTCCCCTTCAACCAGTGAACCGGAGACGACCACATCCCCTCATGGACCAGGACCAGGTCAAACAACGGCACCTAACGAGACAACGGCTCCTCAGACATCCTCAGCAGGACCTGGCGGACCGGGCGAAACAACGGCTTCCCATCCTTCCAATCCGTCGAATGGCGGGGGTTCGGATGTCCCGATTGTGGTTCAGCCGCCAACCAACAATTAATTAGATAAATAATAGATGAATACCCCGCAGACAGGGCTTTGACGATTAAAAAGGCCGCTGATGCGGGGATTTTTTTCTTTTCACATATTCAATATAATTTTATCACAAAATGGTCACAATTCATTGATAGACTCTGATTATCAAAAGAAATTATAGGTACACTTGAAAGGAGATAGATCTTATGTATGACGAAAATGAAAGCAAAGACACAGGCCGCGTGAATCCTGAAGAGAATAAAGAAGAAGCTGTTACCACAAATTTTATTATGAGGGATCCGGATTTGGAAAAATCCAGTGCTCAGGACTCCGAAAGCAGCAGCCAGAATCAGTCCCAGGCCCAGACACACAGCTCTTATGAAGCACAGCAGAATATTCCTCATTACCAGGAATACCAATACCACAGGGCAGCAGAACAAAATACATTCCGGGAGGAAGCAATGCCAAAGAAAAAAGGCGGCTTTGCAAAGAAGGCAGCCGGCCTTGTAGGAGGAGCTCTTGTCTTTGGAGTGGTTGCCGGAAGCACCATGGTTGGAATCAACTGGGCAGCCGGAGCTTACGGAAGTAAAAACCCTGTGGAGATCAGCAAGGCGGAAACCATTCCCTCTGCCACCAACGAATCAGGGGTCCAGGCATCAAACACTTCCAACATTACCGCTTCCAATGATGTTTCAGCCATCGTAGACAAAGCCATGCCAACCGTAGTTGCGATTACCAGCAAGATGGTTTATGAAAGTCAGACATGGTTCGGTCCTATGCAGAGAGAAGGGGTGGGCAGCGGCTCCGGTATCGTTGTTGGCAAGAATGATGATGAACTTTTAATTGTAACCAATAACCATGTCGTACAGGGAGCGGAGGAGCTGAAGGTTACCTTTATTGACCAGGTAGCCGTAGATGCTTCCATAAAGGGAACGGATGCAGACAGCGATCTGGCAGTAATTGCAGTTCCAATAAAAAATATTACTTCCGATACATTATCAAAGATTGCTATTGCCTCACTTGGAAATTCCGATGATTTAAAGGTCGGCCAGGGAGTTGTCGCCATTGGCAATGCTCTTGGCTATGGACAGTCCGTTACCGTTGGTTATGTCAGCGCTCTTGACCGTTCCGTACAGACCGAGGATGGCACAAGCCGTGATCTGCTTCAGACCGATGCTGCCATTAACCCCGGCAACAGCGGCGGCGCTCTGTTAAATATGCGCGGCGAGGTAGTCGGTATCAATTCAGCCAAATATTCTTCTACAGAAGTAGAGGGTATGGGGTATGCGATTCCCATTTCCAAGGCTCAGGATATCATTGATACTTTAATGACCAGAAAAACCAGAACACAGGTTACCGATGCAAACCAGGGATATTTAGGAATTCAGTGCAAGAATATAGATGCAGTCACAAGCCAGCAGCTTGGAATGCCGCAGGGCGTGTTTATCTATAAGATCGTAGAAGGCGGAGCTGCTTCCCAGTCTGATCTGCGGGAAAAGGATATTATAACCAAGTTTGACGGCCAGGGTATTAAGACTTATGATGACCTGACAAACATGCTTAAATATTACGAAGGAGGAACCACCGTGACTCTCACTGTCCAGTCTCTTGAAAATGGACAGTATGTGGAAAGGAATGTAGATATTACCCTTGGCAAGAGGCCGGCAGAGGCTCCGCAGCAGGGTTAAGAAAAATAAAATCTCTCCAGGTTCCGTGATTGGGCCTGGAGAGATTTTTTGCATTTTAAAATGGACCAGCCGTATTTATATGTTTTAATCTATTAAAAAGTGCTTGACAAATGCAGGTGTTTCCAGTATTGTAATATATAGTTAGTTGACACTAACTTTATAAATCAACCAGCTGATCTTCGTTTTACCGGATATCTAAAGTGAGGACTGCTGTTTGATTTCTTTTATTAATTCACAGCGCCTTAGGGCGTATATCTTTTCATACATAGTTAGCTCGAACTAACAAAGGAAATGGAGGTAATTGCATGAGCGTAGTGATTGTTGGAGGAAATGAGTGCATGGTACGCCAATATAAAGAACTATGCAAGGAGTATAGCTGCTGCGCAAAGGTCTTTACGGAGTTAAAGGGTGGGATGAAGAATAAAATCGGCAGGCCTGATTTGCTGGTGCTTTTTACCAGTACCATGTCCCATAAAATGGTCCGCTGTGCATTAAGTGAGACAAAGGGACTGGATACCATAATCGCCCGTTCCCATTCCAGTTCCATGTCGGCACTGAAAAACATTCTGGTAGAACACGCCGGATAGGAGGGAATATCATGTCGGAAGAAATGCTGATCAGGCACTGTGCGCCAACACTGGCCGGGATAAAAACCGGGAGTTTATTTTCCTGTCCATGCCGGTCTCAGAAAGAGATCCAAAATGAGGTGAGGCGGCTGAACCGTGTGCTTGCACCAAAAGGGATCCGGGTTTTGCCGCTGCGCTATTTCAAACAGAGGGCTTTGATTTACCTCTATCGTCCAAGCCACTTAGAAAGGGATTTATCGGATGGGTATGCTTCCGCCCTGCTGAAACAATATGGCTACTCCTTTGAAAATTCCCAACGTTGTGTAGTCCAGCTTGTGAACAGGCTGCGCACCTGCTCTGGATTTCCTCACGAAATTGGTTTGTTTTTAGGCTATCCTCCGGAGGATGTTCAAGGTTTCATCGACAACAAGGCCTGTCACTGTAAATGCATCGGCTGCTGGAAGGTTTACGGCGATGAGGAAAAAGCGAGACAAACCTTTAACCGCTATAAAAAATGCACGGAAACTTATTTTGCACAATGGTCCAAAGGCACAGCTGTTGAACGGCTCGCCGTGGCCGTTTGATATAGAAGGAATAAATGAGAAAGGTTGGTTATACATCATGAGTAAAATTGCAATAGTTTATTGGAGCGGAACAGGAAACACCGAAGCAATGGCAAAGGCCGTCTTAAAGGGAGCAAAGGAAAAGGATGCAGATGTGGTCATGCTCACCCCTTCCGAATTTGAAGCTTCCATGATTGAATCTCTGGATGCCATCGCTTTTGGCTGCCCTGCCATGGGGGCGGAGGTTTTAGAGGAGAGCGAATTTGAACCCATGTTTTCGTCCTGCCTATCCAGGCTTACGGGAAAAAAGGTTGCTCTGTTCGGTTCCTATGGCTGGGGAGACGGCGAATGGATGCGTTCCTGGGAAAAGACTTGTGAAGACGCGGGCGTAGAGCTTGCCTTCGAAAGCGTTATCTGTAATGAAGAGCCTGACGGAGAGGCTGTTGCAGCTTGTAACGCGCTTGGTGCGGCTCTGGCAGAATAGGGAGATGTATTTCAAAGGGTTGAATCATTTAACCAATAGCGCTGAATACTTATAATTAGAGTATTCAGCGCTATATTTTTATCTATAGATTGGATATCAATTCAACTCATTAAAAAAATCTAAATTCCTGACCTGCACTTGTAAGAGACTTTTAAATGCTTTATAATAATCTGGTATGCGGTGCATAATTACAGATAGAAGGAGATTACAATTTGGACGAGAAAGATTTTCCGGAAGAGAAAATAGAAGATACAGTTGCTCGCAGCTCTGACAGCGGTAAAAAGAAAAAAGACGAAGATGAGTATGAAAAAGTCTGCTATGTCTGCCGCAGGCCGGAGAATGTAACTGGGCCGATGGTTTCCATGCCCGGAGGCATGAATCTGTGCCATGATTGTATGCAGAAGGCATTTGATTCCGTAACACAGGGCGGATTTGATATAACTAAGATTCAAAATATGCCTTATATGAATTTGAATTTCAGTGATCTTGGAAGCTTAGACAAAAAAGATCTTGAGATACCCAATAAGCAGAGGGTTAAAAAGAGAACGGAAAAGGAGCCGGGGCAGGAGCTGAATTTAAAAGATATTCCGGCACCTCATGTGATCAGGCGGAAGCTTGATGATTATGTTATCGGCCAGGAGCAGGCCAAAAAGGTGATTTCCGTAGCCGTTTATAATCATTACAAAAGGGTATATCTGGCGGATTCCAAAAAGGTGGATGAGGAAGGAAATGTACAGATAGAAAAATCCAACATTTTAATGATAGGTCCCACTGGAAGCGGGAAAACCTACCTGGTTAAGACCCTGGCAAGGCTTCTTGATGTTCCTCTGGCTATTGCCGATGCCACTTCTCTTACAGAGGCCGGATACATAGGCGATGACATAGAGAGTGTGGTATCCAAGCTGCTTGCGGCGGCTGACAATGATGTGGATAAGGCGGAACGGGGCATTATTTTTATTGACGAGATTGATAAGATTGCAAAAAAGAAAAACACCAGTAGCAGGGATGTAAGCGGGGAGTCTGTTCAGCAGGAGCTTTTAAAACTTTTAGAGGGGAGCAGTGTGGAGGTCCCAGTGGGCTCAAACCAGAAAAATGCTCTCACCCCAATGACTTCGGTGAGCACTGAAAACATCCTGTTCATTTGCGGAGGAGCGTTCCCGGATTTAGAAGATATCATCAGGGAGCGGCTAAAGGAAAAGTCCTCCATCGGTTTTTCAGCAGAATTAAAAGACCGGTATGAGAAGGATCCCAATATCCTGACCCACGTGACCAATGAGGATTTACGCAAGTTCGGTATGATTCCTGAATTTTTAGGCCGTCTGCCCATTACAGTAACTCTGGAATCTTTAAATAAAGAGCTGCTGGTCCGGGTTTTAAAAGAACCGAAGAATGCCATTTTAAAACAGTATAAGAAGCTTTTGGAGCTTGACGAAGTGAATCTGGTATTTGAAGATGAGGCATTGGAATGGATCGCGGAAGAAGCCCTTAAGAAAAAAACAGGAGCAAGAGCCTTAAGGGCCATTATAGAAAATTTCATGCTTGATATCATGTATGAGGTTCCTAAGGATCCTAACATTGGATCCGTGGTCATAACGAGAGCTTACTTAGATAAGAATGGTGGACCTCTAATTCAGATGAGATGTTAGTAAAACGGAAATCGCTGGACAAGGGATAAAAAATACAAAAGAGTGGAGATAATAAGGACGGAAGGAGTGTGGGTTATGGTATTTATTGGTATCATTGCATTGCTGGCTGCCCTGGATCTTTTAATAAAGAGTGCCATTGAGGATCAGGAAGAAGCCGGCTTTCCTAAGGAACTGGAGGGAAGCGGCGGAAAAATTTTGCTGCATAAGAATCATAATGCCGGTTTTTCCTTTGGCTATTATAAGGATCATCCGTCCATGGTGAAGATGATCCCCCTGGCAGTGGCATCCTTTATCGGAGGAATGCTTGCAAGCCTTCTTCAAAGAAAAGGAAATATCTTAGAAAAATTGGCGCTGTCCGTTGCCCTGGGAGGTGCGGTCAGCAATCTGTACGACAGGCTGGTCCGTCATTATGTAGTGGACTATTTCAGTATTCAGTATGGAAAGCTTAAAAAAGTAGTGTTCAATCTGGGTGACTTATTCATTTTTCTGGGGGCTGGAATTATCCTTATCGTGGAAATTATTAAGGCTTTTAAAGAACGATGAAATGTAAAAAAGCGGCAGTCTACTTCTGTTCTCATTCAAAGGGATAAATTGTGAACCGAGGTTGTTATGTGCTGGGCGGATGGCGTATGCTGTCCGCCTTGTGCTATTACGTGATATATTCATCGTCGCTTTTGTTTTCACTTTTCCAAAAAGAAGATGTTTCGTCCTAAAAATTTGACAAGAGAGGTTAATAAATGGAATTATACATTGTGGATGCATTTACCGAACATATTTATGGAGGAAATCAGGCCGGTGTAGTCTTGTTGGATAGAACAGCAGAATTCCCAGACGCAGCCCTGATGCAACAAATAGCCGCAGAGCTGAAGCATTCTGAAACGGCGTTTGTGAAGAGAATCGATTCGCATCTCTTTGGTATCCGGTATTTTACCCCCGAAGGTGAAGTGGATTTGTGTGGACATGCCACAATCTCTGCATTTACGGCTCTGCGGGAGGAAAGATCATTGCCGAGTGGCAAGTATACAGCAAAAACAGCGGCAGGAGAAATTCTGGTGACAGTAGAATCGGACTGTATCTGGATGGGAATGGCACCGGGCAAGTTAATAAAAGTATTATCTAATGAGGAATCCTCCGCTCTTTACCGGGCCTACGGGCTTTGTATAGATGATAAGCCTGCAACATTGCAGCCATGCATTGTCAGTACAGGCCTACCAGATATTCTTCTGCCGGTCAACAGCATAGATAAGCTCACACACTCTGTTCAAAGCAAGGAAGAGGTCATCCGGCTTTCTCAAAGACATCAAGTGATTGGTGTTCATATGTATTATCCTGAATTGTCCGCTCAAGTCACGGCTCGATGCCGAAATTTTGCTCCGCTTTATGGAATTGACGAAGAGGCGGCAACCGGCACGTCGAATGGTGCGCTGACCTATTATCTCCACAGTCAAGGTCTGATTTCAGAACAGGATGAGAATACTTTTATTCAGGGAGAAAGTATGGGGAGGCCTTCAATCATAAAAAGCCGAATTGGCCGGGATAAAGAAATTTGTGTTGGAGGTAGTGCGGTCATTTCAATTCGTGGGTGGCTCAATTATTAATTCGAATTCATTCTATTTTGACTAAAAACGGAGATTACCTATTTTATGATGTCATGGAAAAGGGAGAAATCTTATGATTGAATATAGATATACAAAAGATTTTGACGAAAATCAGATTGAAGAACTCTTTAAGTCTGTTAAATGGTTTTCTGGCAATTTCCCGAAAAAATTGAAACAAGCTTTACATAACTCAAGTAGAGTTGTTTCTGCATGGGATGGAGAAAAACTGGTTGGGCTTATTCGAGGATTGGATGATGGCATATGGCAAGCTACCATTGATTGCTTATTAGTCAATCCGCAGTATCAAGGCAAAGGAATTGCTTCGGCATTATTAAAAGGATTGTTAGCTGACTACAAAGAATTCCTTTATATAGATATAGTCCCGGATGAAAAGAAAAATGTAGAATTTTATCTAAAACATGGATTTGAGATTATGTTAGAAGGAACACCATTACAAATGAAGGGCACCTCTTGGGAGTAATCAAATTTCAACTTTTAGAGCATAGAAATTTCATGCAAGTATATGAACTTGATGAAAAATGTACATGCAAACGGACCTTGTACAGTGCAACCGCTCAGGAACGTCTCCTGTGCGATTGCCCTTTCCGTACCTGTTTGCCATAGGGGTTCATATCGTATCCCTATGAATGCTATCACTTGACATAGCCGCTTTTCTATTGTAAAATCAATGATAAAATATTACAAAATGGGAGTTGATCTTTTTGGATTCGAGTGACTATATACAGTTGCTTACGTTATTTTTGTTAGTTGGAATATCAGCATTTTTCTCATCGGCTGAGACTGCGCTTACTACGGTGAATAAAATCAGGGTACGGAATTTGGCGGAGACAGGCAATAAGAATGCCATTACGCTGACTAAGATTTTAGAAAACCAGGGTCAGATGCTCAGTGCGATTCTTGTCGGTAACAATGTGGTAAACTTAACTGCCTCTTCCATGTCCACCACACTGGTTATGAGTATTTGGGGCAATAAGGCAATAGGCATTGGGACCGGTATCCTTACGCTTGTCATTCTGGTGTTCGGCGAGATAACCCCGAAAACCATTTCTACCTTGTATTCCGAGATAATATCTTTAAAATATGCAAAAGTAATCTATGCTTTTATGATTGTCATGACTCCGGTCGTTTATGTGATTCGTATTCTTTCAACAGGAGTTTTGCACGTGATCCATGTAAACCCTAACCGGAAACAGGAGCCTATCACAGAGGATGAGCTGCGGACCATCGTTGATGTGAGCCATGAGGAAGGCGTGATAGAATCAGAAGAAAGAAAGATTATAAACAACGTGTTTGATTTTGGAGATTCCGTAGCGCGGGATATTATGATTCCCCGTATTGATATGACTTTAGTAGAGGTGAATGCTGCCTATGATGAGTTGATCGATATTTTCCGGCAGGAAATGTACACCAGGATTCCGGTATACGAGGAAACCAGTGACAATGTAATCGGAATCATCAATATGAAGGATCTGCTTCTTGTCGACAGGACAGATGATTTTAATATCAGGGATTTTTTAAGAGAGCCGCTCTATACATACGAGTATAAAAAAACTGCGGAACTTATGTTAGAGATGCGCCAAACCTGCAATAACGTTGTCATCGTTTTGGATGAATACGGAGCAACGGCAGGGATGATAACCCTTGAAGATTTACTGGAAGAAATCGTCGGAGAGATCCGGGACGAGTATGACGAGGATGAAGAAAATGAACTGGTAGAGGTGGAACCTTTTGAATATCTGGTGGAAGGCTCTATGAAGCTTGATGATTTAAATGACAGGCTGGACCTTGGACTGGAGTCTGAAGATTATGATTCCATCGGAGGCCTGATCATCGGACAGCTTGACCGGCTCCCTGAACAGGGGGAAGAGGTTGTCTGCGGCGGAATCCGCCTTGTTGTAGACGAACTGGACAAAAATAGAATCGACAAGGTTCGGATGTATTTGCCTCATTAAGGGTTTTATTGGCCGATGGTTTTGCAGCATTTACCGAAAGGCTGGGAAAAAGGGAGAGAGAAGCTGAATGCTTCTGCTCTCCCTTTAGCGTTCCCGAGGACTCTTCCGTCAACTAAGCATTCCCCCCGCGGTGCCGCTGACTGCGCAGATGGCCATGGTTGTGAGAAGCTGGTTCATAGAGCCGTTTAATCCTTTGTTTAAGAAAAAGGATACGGCTAAGAGCACCAGGAAATATAGAAGTCCCAACAAAAGGCCCCAGAAGAATCTTCGATGCCGTACGCTCTTTCCCATTAAGACTCCGCCAAAGAGACAGGCGATAATATAAACCGCATTGACTCCCAGGCGTATCTGACCTTCCTTCAGCCGGAATCTATAGAGTGCTAAGGCCAGGACCACCAGCAAGATTCCGGTCAGTATGTAGGTGATAAGAAGGTTTCTTAGTGTGACCTGAAGCTTTGATTTTTCCATTTGAATACTCCTTATATCTTGTCTTCTGGTTCAGTATATTCTAGGGGTATGGATGATATTCATGGATGTCCTAACAATAAAATGATACTTAAAACGTGTTTTATTTTACCTTTTACTTTATCCGGAATACTTTCCCCTTTGGCACAAAAGGCAAAGGTGCACCTTGTGGAATCAAAAACGCGTGTTCTCTGCCATTGAGAACCACTTTGTCGCAATAACCGTCTGTGATAATCAAAATAGGTGCTTCCTTCGGGAAATCTTCCGACTTACCTAAAAGATCAATACCCGGTTGCAATACCGTTCCCCCACGCCCTTTCACTTTTACCGTTACGGCGATATCTTCCGGTTTCATATAACCGGCGTCATAGGCCTCGGCGTCGCAAAAGACAACTCGCGCCGCAGGTACATCTCTTGCGGCGCTGTAGCTGGCGATAGCGCCCAGCGCAGTGGCTAATAATCCGCGTTCCATGGAGCCGGAGGTGTCTAATACCACGCCAAAAGTCCTGCCGTTCCAGGCTGCCTGAGATATGACCCAGTTAGGGCGCGGAATGTCCGGTGTGGAGGATTGGCGGCGGCTGGGCCGTGCGTATGAACGGTTTTTTTCAATCGGAGTAAACTGCTCATCAAACCATCGGGCAAGCTCAACATCCCACGGAATGGGCGGGTGAGAGAGTGCCCGAATTTCTTCAATCAACCCTTCGGGTAAATATCCGCGTTTCTGTTCCTGGTGATAGGAAAGCCCCTGCGCTAAGGCTCGACGATAAAATGCATCCAAATCAACATCGGCGGATGGTTTTCGTTCACCGGGTAAAATATCTCCCAGGCCGACACCCCGAAGGGTTGCCAGTTTACGGTAAGTGCGTATATCGGTAACAATGCGGTCGTAAATGGCTTCCGCATTTAATCCTCTGAACTGATCATCATATAATAGACCGTCCGGGCGTTCCCCTATCCCCATCTCGGTGAGCCATTGGTTGATTACATAATCACAAGCTACATTCCAAAGATAAGCATCCCGCCACTCTTGCCGGGTATCATGACGGAGGGCGGCATGGAGGAACTCATGCGCCATAACAAAACGGATTTCTCCAGCATCCAGAGGATACGCGGGATTAATGTAAATCTCGGACAACGCAGGAGAAACCGCTGCGATGGTAATCTCCATGCGCTGGCATATTAGTTGGTCTTCAATCAGTTTAAAATTGGCGGCAATGGATCCCAGTAAAGGGTAGTTTGAAATGAACCACTGCCTGGCACGATATGCGGCACTGTTTACGGATTCATTCGGATCGGCAGAAAGCGCCTCCTGATTACCAGACGCTACGGAAACAGCGCTGCGCACAGCGGCGGATAGTCCCGACGCAAACAGCTTTGGCCATAGCTTCGGCTTACCGTGCCAATGATTCTGAGATGTATATTCAAACAGCATATCAGGATTTTTTTCGCCTGCCGCGCCAAACCCGGCATATCCTGTTTTGTTCGTCGATTCAAGTAATCGACGGTATAAGCGCTCCTCATCATTAATACCGGCAGGAAGCAAAGCCTCCGATAACGCCGTACCAAACTTCAAGTCATTTAAAAATTTCTCGACAACGCAGTCACAGGCCATGTTCCATAGAATTGGATGTTCTTTTTTCTTAAAATGTTCCATGCCTAAATGGAGTAAGCAATGAGCCAGTGCATGCGCCCACTGTCCCGGTTCGGCTCTGCGTTTTGGATTACATAGAATATATCCGTCGCTTGTGACAAAACAGAGTCCGTCCGCCGGGTATTTGTTATTTTCATCCCGACGAACATATACTTCTTTCCATAATGGATAAAACAACGGATGATTATGAACCATTTGACAGCCCATTTTGAATTTCTGCGTGGCAATATCGTGCTGCTCTTTTTGGTGCTGCTTTGTTTTTGCCATTATTTTTTCGCCGCCAATCTGGGCAAATCCCGTATAATTTCAACCACAAACCAGTCGGGGAAGGTATTATTATCTTCTGAAGCAACCGTCATCTGAGCGATTTCCAAACTGATATTTGCCAAATCCTTCATAAGTGCTTTTGCCCGGAACGCCAAATTCTGTACCTCGCCGGAGAGGTTACTTTTATCGGCCGGCAGCTCCTTGATAAGCTGCGCCTTGAAGCTCTGGGCAAGGAAATAGAGAGCATCTCTGTCTTCCGGCTTGTTTGGCCACTTCTGGTCTCCGTTAATGATGGCGGAGAGAACGTACCGGTTGCGGACTTGCTTTATAAACGCACGAAATTGGGTTGCATGATGAGGCGACAGGCATCCGGAAGCTAAAATTTCCAGTTGCTTTTCGGTGATGCCATCTCCGTAGCTGATCATAGCGTCGGATAGCATATGCCACGAACGTGGGGTGGAAAATGGTTCCTCGGTTTTTGGTGGCTGTTTCCAGAGATGATCGGGGCGTAAACCTATGTATTCGAGTATGTAGGGGTGGATTCCGTTTTGTCCCGCCCATTTCAGCCAATCCCTGTGGGAAGCAATCAGCTCGACATGGAACATGCGGTTAATCAATGCCGATGACATGGGCTTAACAATGGCGTTGTCCTGAGCACGGTTACCCGCGCCAATGATGATGGAACCTTCCGGCAGAAAGTATTCGCCTATCCGCCTGTCATGGATCAGACTGTAAAATGACTTTTGAACTTCTTGTGAGCATGCGTTGAGTTCATCTAAGAACAGGCAATAAGGTTCATCGCGGGCGATCATGCGTGGTGGACAAAACACGCTTTTGCCATCAATAATCTGTGGTACGCCAATAATATCCTCTGGCGCAAGCTGGCTTCCTAGTAGTGATACACATGGCAAACCGAGGGATTGAGCAAAATTCTCTACGATAGAAGATTTGCCAATCCCCGGTGCGCCCCAGATAAAAACAGGACGGGTTACGGCCACATTGAGCAGCACGTCAAGCAGTTCTGTCTGATTTACACTTAAAGAGATATTCATAAGTTCTCCTCATAATCAATGATCTTTTCCTGCAGCCGTTTTCTCTTATCTTCAAAAACAGTTGCGCGGTGCTTTACACCGGATGAAACCCGCTTTTTACGTTCTTCCGGCGTTTCTTTTGTAAGTTTCAATAAGGGTGATTTTTTCTTTTTCATATTATTCTGCCGCCTTAAAATTATAGACCGGTTTGATGATCTTTTCAATCTCTGCCGTGTCCGCAATATTATTAATGATTTCATCCATAGGCTTATAGGCGAAGGGGGATTCATCAATAGTTGATTTATTGACGGTTGAGGAATAAATCCCTTCCATGGACGCCTTGAACTGAGAAAGAGTAATGCGTTCCTTAGCGGTGCTGCGGCTCATCAATCGACCGGCTCCGTGGGGCGCGGATTGATTCCAGTCCGGGTTGCCCTTACCGACACAGATCAGGCTGCCGTCCCGCATATTGATGGGGATCAGAACCCTTTCACCCTTCTTGGCAGAAATTGCACCTTTGCGCAGAATCATGGATTTCGGTTCAATATAGTTATGGATCGTTGTAAAGCTGTCCTCTATCTTAAAATTCATATGCTTGACGATTTCCTTTACAATAGCCATGCGGTTCAACGCGGCATAATGCTGGGTGATCATCATGTCATGGATATAATCATCGAGCAATTGCCCTTCGACAAAGGCCAGGTTTTTATCCACTTTTAAAAATTCCTGCCGGCGCTTTTCCAAGCTCTTGGCGGCTGCTTTTTGGTAAAATTCCGCAACTTGCTTGCCCAGATTGCGGCTGCCGGAATGTACTACCAGATAAAACCGGTTGTCATCACTTCGGTCAAGCTCAATAAAATGATTACCGCCGCCAAGTGTACCCATGCTTAATTCAGCACGGTTTAAGTTCACATGGCTGGCACATCGTAGATCGCCCAAATTGATATCGGCCATAAAAGGATGGGGATTGCTTCTCACTGCAAACCCCGCCGGGATGTGTTTGTATATCACTTTGTCCAGCTGCTGTAATTCCACGTGATCATCCTTTAGCAACACGGTTTCCATGCCGCAGCCGATATCCACACCCACCAGATTTGGAACCACTTTATCTGCGATGGTCATGGTAGTACCGATGGTACACCCCGCCCCGGCGTGAGTATCCGGCATGATACGGATTTGGCTTCCGCGTACAAATTCTTGATTGAGCAGATTGATGATCTGCGAGATAGCTTCTTGTTCAATATTGTCAGTGAACACCTTAGCAGTGTTGTATTTACCTTGTAATTCAATCATTATGTCTTCCTCGTTTCTAAAAATGGGCGCAAAAAAGCCCGGGTATCAGCTACCCGGGCTAAATCAGCATAATATTAATAAAGGCATCGAATAACGCCATGCAGATTAAAATAGTACGGGAGCGATTTATTATTATTTACAATGTGTTCAATTCTAAGCATGACGTCACCTTCCTTTCTATAATTTATTTTTAATCACATTAACATGGTTACGCCTATTTGTCAAGAATTTCCATAAAAATGATTTTACATGCTTTTTTATGTTGGTTTTCGAAAACTAATTACGTATATGTTTCCCCTGTTCCCTGGGGCAATTCATCTTGCACTCGTCTAAAACATGTGGTATAATCTCAAAGAATTAGACAAATACAGGAGGTGTAAGTTTATGAAGCATGTAAAGACCTTAAATTCCAGTACATTAAAAGAGTCCATGAAGAAAGGCGGCTGCGGCGAATGCCAGACTTCTTGCCAGTCAGCCTGCAAGACATCCTGTACAGTAGGAAACCAGAGCTGCGAGAACAGCAACCGTTAGTACAACAGCTGTGTCATCCTGTGTTCATATATGAGTGCAGAATGTGGATGGAAATAACTGTATAGAACAGCCATAAGGCAGATGAGCAGATGCCCCTACGGTCGTGATGACGGTAGGGGTTCCTTCGCTTGTCTGCCAAAAACCAATAATCAGTTAAAGCTTTTCAAATAAGGAGAATACAAGTGATTCATCAATATATCAACAATGGCTTCCATATTATTATGGATGTCAACAGCGGCTCCGTTCATTCTGTAGATCCGGTCATGTATGATGCCGTAGAGATCGCCGCAGGCATGGTGCCGGAGATGGAAGAGGCCCAGTCCCTGGGGGAAGAGGTAGGAGAAGAAGTACGAGTCCGTCTTTCTGAAAAATATGGAGAGACAGAAGTAGAGGAAGCACTGGAGGAGATCCAGTATCTGATCGATAAGGGAGAACTGTTTACAAAGGATTTATACCACGATTACGTGGTAGATTTTAAAAAGCGGCAGACCGTGGTAAAGGCTCTTTGCTTACATATTGCCCATGATTGCAACCTTGCCTGCAAATATTGTTTTGCGGAAGAAGGAGAGTACCATGGCAGAAGGGCGCTGATGTCCTTTGAAGTGGGAAAGAAGGCTCTTGACTTTCTTATTGCCAATTCCGGGAGCCGAAGAAACTTGGAAGTAGACTTTTTTGGCGGGGAACCGCTCATGAATTGGGACGTAGTAAAGCAGCTTGTTGAATACGGACGGAAAAAAGAGAAAGAATATAATAAGAACTTCCGGTTTACCATGACTACCAACGGGGTACTGTTAAACGACGAGATCATGGAATTCTGCAATCGGGAAATGAGCAATGTGGTATTAAGCCTTGACGGACGTAAAGAGGTCAACGATACGATGCGCCCCTTCCGTAATGGAAAAGGCAGCTACGAGCTGATCGTTCCTAAATTCCAGAAATTTGCTCAGCTTAGAGAAAACAAGGATTATTACATCAGAGGTACCTTTACTCGCCATAATATGGATTTTGCAAAGGATGTTCTGGAATTTGCTGATCTCGGCTTTAAAAGCATGTCGATTGAGCCTGTAGTGGCACAGCCGGAAGAGGAATATGCCATCAGGGAGGATGATCTTCCTCAAATCCTGAAGGAGTATGACGATCTTGCTGTGGAATACATTAAAAGGCAGAAGGAAGGAAAAGGGTTCAACTTCTTCCATTTTAATATTGACTTAAACCAGGGTCCCTGTGTGGCTAAGCGACTGTCCGGCTGCGGTTCAGGAACTGAGTATCTGGCAGTAACTCCATGGGGAGACTTTTATCCTTGCCACCAATTTGTCGGTGAGGAAAAATTCCTTCTTGGCAATGTGGACACAGGTGTAACTAATTTAGAGATCCGGGATGAATTCAAGCTTTGTAATGTTTATGCAAAGGATAAATGTCGGGACTGCTTTGCAAGGTTTTACTGCAGCGGAGGCTGTGCGGCTAATTCCCACAACTTCCACGGAAGCATCACGGATGCGTATGATATCGGCTGCGAAATGCAGAAGAAGCGGATCGAATCTGCCATCATGATCAAGGCGGCATTGGCGGAAGATTGATAACACAATACTCTTATGCCCAGTAAACTTGGGCAGGAATAGGGAAATCAGATGAATTATAAGATCGTTGCAAAGGATGGACGTGCAAAGCGGGCGGAGGTAACCACCGTTCATGGCACCATCCAAACTCCGGTATTCATGAACGTGGGCACGGTAGGAGCCATAAAAGGGGCTGTTTCAACGGATGACCTCCGCGAGATCAGAACCCAGGTGGAACTGTCAAATACCTACCATCTTCATGTACGTACCGGCGATAAATTAATCAAAGAGTTTGGCGGCCTTCATAAGTTTATGAACTGGGACCGTCCGATTCTCACGGATTCAGGCGGCTTTCAGGTATTTTCTCTGACCGGTTTAAGGAAAATAAAAGAGGAGGGCGTATATTTTCAATCCCATATAGACGGACATAAGATTTTCATGGGCCCTGAAGAAAGCATGCAGATCCAGTCCAATCTGGCGTCTACCATAGCCATGGCTTTTGACGAATGCCCGCCTCATCCGGCTACCAGGGAATACATGCAAAACAGCGTAGACCGCACCACCAGATGGCTGGAAAGGTGCCGGGTTGAGATGGCAAAGCTTAATTCCCATCCAGATACCTTAAACAAGGACCAGCTGTTATTCGGCATCAACCAGGGCGGAACCTATGAAGATATCCGCATTGCCCATGCAAAGACCATATCCGCCATGGATTTGGACGGCTATGCCCTGGGCGGATTGGCGGTAGGAGAAAGCCATGAGGAGATGTACCGGATCTTAGATGAGACGGTTCCTTATCTGCCGGAGAACAAGCCAACCTATTTGATGGGTGTGGGAACTCCCGCTAACATTTTAGAGGCCGTAGACAGAGGCGTAGATTTCTTTGACTGTGTATATCCGTCAAGAAACGGCCGCCATGGTCATGTATACACCAATCACGGAAAAATGAACTTATTTAATACCAAGTATGAGCTGGATCACAGGCCGATTGAAGAGGGCTGTGGGTGTCCGGCATGCCGTTCCTACAGCAGAGCCTATATCAGGCATCTTTTAAAGGCAAAAGAAATGCTTGGCATGAGATTATGTGTATTGCATAATTTGTATTTTTATAATACAATGATGGAAGAGATCCGCGACGCAATCGAGAACCACCGTTATGGGGAATACAAGGAACAGAAGCTTTCGGGTATGATGGCAGGTCAGACTACCTAAAATGAGAGACAAGCAGTGGCGGATCGTTATATAAGGAGGAAATGGTTATGTTATCAGCAACAGGCGGTACCATGGGCGTGGGCTTTTGGGTCATTTATATCGCAGTGATCTTTGGCTTCATGTATTTTATTGCAATCAGACCACAGAAGAAAGAGAAAAAGAAACAGCAGGAAATGTTTGCAAACATTGCAATCGGAGACAGTGTTTTGACCTCAAGTGGATTTTATGGTGTCATCATTGATATGACGGATGATACGGTTATCGTAGAGTTCGGCAATAATAAGAACTGCAGAATTCCTATGCAGAAGACTGCTATCGTTCAGATAGAAAAAGCACAGGCATAAGAAATCAAAACACCCGGAAAGAGATTTTCTTTTCCGGGTGTTTTTTTCATAGAAAATAGCTGGGCCTTTATGCAGAAGCAGCTTTATTTGTATCAGTATACACCAAGGGATTTTCAACATATGATTTACTAAGGGATACTTTATTAAAGCCAGCCTCCGTCAAGGCCGATGACCTGTCCGGTCAGATAAGAATTTTTATAGCCCAGGTGGTAAACCAGATCGGCTACCTCCTCTGCTTTACCCAGACGTCCGGACGGGATTTCATCGATGAGAGCGATTAGTTCATCCTCCTCCAGGAACTGATTCATTTCCGTATCAATGGCGCCGCAGGCAACGGCGTTAACCTGGATGTTGCTCGGAGCCAGCTCCTTTGCAAGAGCTTTTGTAAATGCATTGATACCGCCTTTCGTGGCGGAATAAGCGACTTCACAGGAGGCACCTGATATTCCCCATACAGAAGAGATATTAATAATCTTTCCTTGCTTTTTTTCTACCATTCCGGGAATGGCCAGCTTGCAGCAGTTGAATACTGATGTTAAGTTGGTGCGGACAATCCGGTCCCAGGCATCCGTACTCATATCCTGTAAAAGGCCGATGTATGAAATGCCGGCGTTGTTGACGAGGACATCCAGTGTGCCAAACTGCTTGCGCACCTGCTCAAAAAGTGCCTGGCACTGGTCCATGTCCCCCATATCCCCCATGCAGGAAAGACAAGATACCTGATAAGCTTCCAGCTCCTTTTTGACCTGAACAAGACGGTCCTCGCTGTGGAGGCAGTTGATGACCACATTGTATCCTTTTTTTGCAAATTTAAAAGCAACAGCTTTTCCGATTCCCCGGGAAGCTCCGGTAATGAGTACTGTTTTTCTAGCCATAACATCATCCTTTCTGTCAATTTATGATACGTTCATTTTATCAAATTGTCAGAAAGAATGCAACGTGGCTGAAAAAAGGGCTTTTTGTGATTTTGTTACGGACCAGGCATTGCATACTTAAGGGCTGGTGAGATATAATGAAGATAGAAAATCTAATATCAGATAGAATAGAGAAAGCAGGTAGATAAATATGAATGAGAATTATGATGTGGTGATCATCGGGTCCGGGCCCGCAGGGCTTTCGGCTGCGGTTTATGGTAAAAGGGCAGAGCTTAAGATGGTAGTGATTGAAAAAGAGATGGCAAGCGGCGGTCAGGTCCTTAATACTTATGAAGTGGATAATTACCCAGGGCTGCCTGGAATTAACGGTTTTGATCTTGGTATGAAGTTCCGGGAACATGCAGAAAAGCTGGGAGCAGAGTTTTCCACAGACGAGGTCCTTCGGATCGAAGCGTCTGACGGAAAATTTACCGTGGTCGGAGAAGAGAGAACCTATGCGACAAAGGCAGTCATCATTGCTACCGGAGCTCAGCACCGGAAGCTGAGTGTGATCGGAGAAGAGGAGCTTACCGGAATGGGAGTTTCTTACTGCGCGACCTGTGACGGTGCATTTTTCCGTAATAAGGTGGCAGCAGTGGTGGGCGGCGGAGACGTTGCCATTGAAGATGCCATTTTCCTGGCAAGAATGTGTAAAAAGGTATACTTAATTCATAGGAGGAATAAGCTGAGGGGAGCAAAGACCTTGCAGACCCAGCTGTTTAACCAGAAAAATGTGGAAATCATCTGGGATACCGTGGTAGAGGAGATCGAAGGCGGAGACCAGGTGGAATCCCTGACCATAAAGAATGCCAAAACTGAGGAAGCGAAAAAGCTTGCGGTAGACGGAGTGTTTATAGCAGTAGGAATCAACCCGCAAAGCGAAGCGTTTAACAACCTGGTAGAGATGGATCATGGCTATATAAAGGCCGGTGAGGATTGTGAAACGAATGTACCCGGAATCTTTGCAGCCGGTGATGTGCGTACCAAACAGCTTCGCCAGGTTTCCACAGCTGTTTCAGACGGCGCAAATGCCATTACCAGTGTAGAACGGTATCTGACACGGATTTAAGCATAAAAAAAGCAGCCGGACAGTTGTCCTGGCTGCTTTTTGCAGGCGTTAGAATTCTGGTTCAATAAGGCCGTAGGAGCCGCCTTTTCTTTTGTAAACTACATTGACTTCCTCTGTATCCGCATTCAAGAATACGTAAAAGCTGTGACCAAGAAGCTCCATCTGAACACAGGCTTCTTCCGGATCCATAGGCTTTATGGCAAATTTCTTTGTCTTAACGATCTCTATATGATCATCTGGCTGAGTTTCATCTTCCAGAAAAGCTGTGGAAAAGGAAGGGGCGTTCAGTTTTTTGTCGATTAATTTGTTCTTATATTTTTTCAGCTGGCGTTCCAGGATCTCTTCCACAAGGTCAATGGAAACGTACATGTCCGTACTGGATTCTTCTGCTCTGATTATATGTCCTTTCACTGGAATGGTTACTTCGATTTTCTGAATTTCTTTCTGCACGCTGAGTCTTACTGTTGCTTCCGTCGCAGGAGCGAAGAAACGGTCCAGCTTTCCAAGCTTGTCCTCGACTGCCTCGCGTAATCCCGATGTTACCTCAATATTTCTTCCTGTAATTGTAAAACGCATAAGTCATCAGCTCCTTTTTCTTGAGATGGTTATAGTATAGCATATTTTTGAGAATAGTTCAATTACATTGTAAAATTATTAGATAATTATTGGTAATTTTTTGTAAAATGTCTCTACTTATTAGTTTGGCTAATTATTGAAAAACTATAGAAGGACTTCAAAAAAAGTCAAGGGAAAAAGAGAAATTTTCGTCGAAAAAGGAAACTTTATGACATATATACAAAAATCCGAAAGTCTGACAATGGGATGGGAAATATGGAAATCTGTGGAGAAAAAATGTGGATAATGTGGATAACTTGGTGTATAACTATTTTTACCACTAATTATGGGATTTTATAGTGGGGATAAAACTGGGGGAAAAATACACAATGGAATGTGGATAATGTGGAAAAGCGGAGAATCGAACAAGTTTTTTGTGCAATGTGTCAGGTTAACCATAAATTTTTCCAGATTTGCCGTTGTTTGCTGTGGAAAAAGGAAGGACATGGTAATAATAGGCCCTGTTTATTACCAGAATGTTAATTTTTTATGAATTCGTTGAATTAAGAAGGAGTTAGTGCTACAATATACGAGATTGTATCGTGTATATCGTTAAGAAGAGTAGGAGAATGAAATATGAACTTCGTTCAAAAAATATTTGGAACTCATAGTGAAAGAGAATTAAAATTAATAGAACCTATTGTGGATAAGATAGAAGCTCTGCGTCCGACCATGGTTGCACTTACGGATGAGGAGCTGAGAAACAACACAAGGCTCTTTAAAGAAAGACTTTCATCGGGCGAGACTCTAGATGATATTTTGCCGGAAGCGTTTGCAACGGTAAGAGAGGCAGCACGAAGAGTTCTTAATATGGAACATTTCCGTGTACAGCTCATCGGCGGACTCGTTCTTCATCAGGGACGTATTTCTGAAATGAAGACCGGTGAAGGTAAGACCCTGGTATCTACCTGTCCTGCTTATTTAAACGCACTGGCAGGCAAGGGAGTCCAGATTGTAACGGTCAATGATTACCTGGCAAAACGAGATGCAGAGTGGATGGGAAGAGTTCATGAATTCCTGGGTCTGACTGTTGGGGTTGTGCTTAACTCCATGAATTCTGACGAAAGGCGTGAAGCATACAACTGCGACATTACCTATGTTACGAACAACGAGCTTGGTTTCGATTATCTGAGAGATAACATGGCCATCTATAAAGAACAGATGGTTTTAAGAAATTTAGACTTTTGTATCATTGATGAGGTAGACTCTGTATTGATTGATGAGGCTAGAACACCTCTTATTATTTCCGGACAGAGCGGTAAGTCCACAAAGCTGTATGAGGTGTGTGATATTTTGGCCCGTCAGCTGGAACGAGGCGAGGCTTCTGCAGAATTCTCCAAGATGGCAGCCATCATGGGAGAGGAAATCACGGAAACCGGTGACTTTGTTGTGGATGAAAAGGACAAGGTTGTCAACTTAACCGAACAGGGTGTGGAAAAGGTAGAGCAGTTCTTCCATATCGAGAACTTATCTGATCCCCAGAACTTAGAGATCCAGCATAACATCATCCTGGCCCTTCGCGCCAATTACCTTATGTTCCGGGATAAGGACTATGTGGTAAAGGATGACGAGGTCCTGATTGTTGATGAGTTTACCGGACGTATCATGCCCGGAAGACGCTATTCCGACGGACTCCATCAGGCGATTGAAGCCAAGGAGCATGTAAATGTGCGCAGAGAGAGCAAGACTCTTGCCACCATCACCTTCCAGAACTTCTTTAATAAGTACAATAAAAAGGCCGGTATGACCGGTACAGCTCTTACAGAAGAGAAGGAATTCCGTAATACCTACGGCATGGATGCCATATCCATCCCGACCAACCGTCCGATCGCACGTATTGATCAGGAAGATGTCGTTTATAAAACAAAGAAAGAGAAATTTGAAGCGGTATGCGATGAAGTGGAGATCGCTTACGAGAAGGGACAGCCTGTCCTGGTAGGTACCATTACCATTGAAACCTCTGAAATGTTAAGCAACATGCTACGGCGCCGTGGAATCCCTCATAAGGTGCTGAATGCAAAATATCATGAACTGGAAGCTGAGATCGTAGCAGATGCAGGTGTGCATAAAGCTGTTACCATAGCCACCAACATGGCAGGCCGTGGTACGGATATAAAGCTTGACGACGAATCAAAGGCAGCAGGCGGTTTAAAGATCATTGGTACGGAACGTCATGAGTCCCGTCGTATTGATAACCAGCTGCGCGGCCGTTCCGGACGTCAGGGTGACCCGGGAGAATCCAGATTTTATATTTCCCTTGAAGATGATCTGATGCGTCTGTTTGGTTCCGAACGTCTGGTAGGCATGTTCAATGCCCTTGGCGTGCCGGAGGGAGAGCAGATCGAACACAAGATGCTCTCAAATGCCATTGAGAAGGCTCAGATGAAGATCGAGACAAACAACTACGGCATTCGTGAGAACCTTTTAAAATATGACGAGGTCATGAACGAACAGCGTGAAGTGATCTATGAGGAGAGAAGAAAGGTTCTTGATGGAGACAATATGCGTGATTTCGTCTTAAAGATGGTTACGGATATTGTGGAAAATGCGGTGGATCTTTCTGTCAGCGAGGACCAGGCACCGGAAGATTGGGATTTGAACGAACTTAACACCCTTCTTCTCCCCATCATCCCGCTTCAGCCGGTTACTCTTCCGGAAGATAAGAAGATTAAGAAGAATGAACTGAAGCATATGCTGAAGGAAGAAGCCATTAAGCTTTATGAAACCAAGGAAGCAGAATTCCCGGAGGGAGAACAGATTCGTGAAATTGAGCGTGTGATTCTCTTAAAGGTAATTGACAATAAATGGATGTCCCATATTGACGACATGGATCAGCTTCGTCAGGGCATCGGCCTGCAGGCTTACGGACAGAGAGATCCGCTGGTGGAATATAAGATGAGCGGATATCAGATGTTTGATGAGATGGCTGCAGCCATCCGGGAGGATACCGTAAGAATCTTATTCCACATCCGCGTAGAGCAGAAGGTGGAGAGAGAACCAGCTGCTAAGGTGACAGGAACCAATAAGGATGAAAGCTCCCCGAAAGCACCAGTAAAGAAGGTGGAAGCAAAGGTTTATCCGAACGATCCATGTCCATGCGGTTCCGGTAAGAAATACAAGCAGTGCTGCGGACGTAAATTAGTATAGTATTTTTATAGAATTGGAGTTCGCACCCTTTTTAAGGGCGGACTCCAATTTTGTATAGATAAATAATTAAAATCAGAAAGTGGGTGACACAGTGGTAGAGTTAGATCAGTACAAATACGAATTATCAACGTTTGAAAAACCATTAGTGGAAGTGAGGGATTCACTTTGACTTAGATAATAAGTTAAAGAGAATCGATGAGCTGGATAAGTCTATGGAAGAACCGGGCTTTTGGGAGGATCCTGAAAAGTCGACAAAGATTGTACAGCTTGCAAAAAATTTAAAAGATACGGTTCAGACCTATAAAGACTTAGAGCAGCAGTATGAAGACATCGGCGTAATGATCGAAATGGGAAATGAGGAAAATGATCCATCCCTGGTTCCGGAAGTGGAAGAGATGTTAAACCAGTTTAAAGCAAAACTGGAAGACATGCGCATCAACACCTTGCTGTCCGGAGAGTATGACAGCGACAATGCCATTTTAAAGCTTAACGCAGGTGCAGGCGGAACCGAATCCTGTGACTGGTGCGGTATGCTCTACCGCATGTTCTGCCGGTGGGCGGAGAAAAAAGGTTTTTCCCTGGAAGTTCTTGATTACCTTGACGGAGAAGAAGCCGGTATTAAGTCCGTTACGGTACAGATCAACGGGCCTAATGCCTTTGGGTATTTGAAATCGGAAAAGGGAGTTCACCGTCTGGTGCGCATCTCTCCGTTTAATGCCGCAGGCAAACGCCAGACTTCCTTTGTATCCTGTGATGTTATGCCGGATATTGAAGAGGATTTGGATGTGGAGGTCAACGATGAGGACCTTCGAATAGATACCTACCGTTCAAGCGGCGCAGGCGGACAGCATATCAACAAAACTTCCTCAGCCATCCGCATCACCCACCTCCCTACCGGAATTGTGGTCCAGTGCCAGAATGAGCGCTCCCAGTTCCAGAATAAGGACAAGGCCATGCAGATGTTAAAAGCAAAGCTTTACATGCTGAAGCAGCAGGAAAATGCGGAGAAATTGTCCGGCATCCGAGGCGATGTAACAGAAATTGGCTGGGGCAACCAGATCCGTTCCTATGTCCTTCAGCCTTATACTATGGTCAAGGATCATAGGACCAATGCAGAAACCGGCAATGTAGGAAGCGTTCTTGATGGTTCTTTGGATCAGTTCATGTACGCCTATTTACGCTGGCTGAGCACTGGGGCAAAATCCGGGGAAAGCAGCGCTGAATAGAGGATTTTTCCTGTATTTTTTTAAAAACCGAAGAAAATAAATAGAAAAATAGTTGCATACCCTGCCTAAATATGATAATATCTTCCCTATGAGCACAGATGTATTTCCGATGCGGACACAGAAGGGAAGATATTTTTATTATGGAAGAAAAAAGTAAATATTTTGTGGTAAAGCAAAAGGCTGTACCTGAAGTATTGCTGAAAGTAGTTGAAGCAAAAAAGCTGTTGGAATCGGAGCGCGTCATTACCGTTCAGGAAGCAACTGACAGGGTCGGAATCAGCCGCAGCTCTTTTTATAAGTACAAGGATGATATCTTTCCTTTTTATGATAATACAAAAGGAAAAACCATAACACTTGTGATGCAGATGGATGATGAGCCAGGCTTACTGTCTGACCTGCTGCATGTGGTTGCTGTGTATCGCGCCAATATTCTGACCATACACCAGAGCATTCCGGTCAATGGGGTGGCCACCTTGACATTAAGCGTGGAAGTCCTTGAGACCACCGGCAATGTTTCAAAAATGGTAGAGGATATAGAAGAAAAAAATGGGGTCCACTACGTTAAAATTTTAGCCAGGGAGTAATGGCAGCCGGGGGGTAAGCCAAATAACGAATCGAACTTCCTTAAAAAATAATACGAAAGCAAATTGCCGGAGGATAATATGAGACATATTGCAGTTATGGGCTATGGTACCATTGGATCAGGTGTGGTAGAGGTTTTGGAAAGAAACAAAGAAATAATTGCCAAAAGGGTAGGCGATGAGGTTGATGTAAAGTATGTCCTGGATTTAAGGGAATTTCCGGGAGATCCTGCGGAAGATAAGATTGTGCATGATTTTTCCGTTATTGAAAAGGATCAGTCCGTGTCCATGGTGATTGAAACCATGGGAGGACTAAACCCTGCTTATCCCTTTGTGAAGGCGAGCTTAATGGCAGGCAAGCATGTGGCTACCTCCAATAAGGCTTTGGTGGCGGCGTACGGCACGGAACTTTTAGAAATTGCAAAAGAGCACAATGTGAACTTCTTTTTCGAAGCAAGTGTAGGCGGCGGTATTCCCGTCATACGCCCTCTATATACTTCCCTCGCAGGTGAAGTGGTTGAAGAGATCACCGGAATTTTAAACGGAACCACCAACTATATATTGACAAAAATGGACAAAGCAGGCGAGACCTTTGAAACGGCCTTAAGAGAGGCTCAGGAGCTAGGTTATGCGGAGCGGAATCCGGAAGCCGATGTGGACGGACATGATACTTGTCGAAAGATTGCCATTCTGACAGCTATGGCAACGGGACACGAGGTTAATTACGAGCATATTTATACAGAAGGGATAACAAAAATAACGGATGTAGATTTCCGCTATGCCGATGCTATGGGAACCTCTGTAAAGCTGTTTGGCTCGAGCAGGATCCAGGACGGAACCGTCCATGCATTTGTAGCCCCGGTCATGATAGGAAAAGATCATCCGTTATATTCCGTAAATGATGTTTATAACGGCATTCTGGTAAAAGGAAACATGTTGGGCACGTCCATGTTTTATGGATGCGGGGCTGGTAAGCTTCCGACAGCAAGCGCTGTGGTAGCAGATATCATTGAAGCCCTTAAAAACCAAGACCACCATGTGGAAATGGGCTGGGATCGCGAAAACCTTACCATTTCTCTCATGAACAGCATCTCCTTCCGTTATTTTGTGAGGATCAAGGGAATTGCTGATAAGCGTGTGAAAGAAGTGGAGGCAGTATTCGGCAAAGTGGAAGTGGTGGAACTGGACCATATGGACGAATTTGCCGTCCTTACGGAAACTATGACCGAAGAAAATTACGAAATAAAAGCGAAAAAGCTGTCGGGAATCAGGCAGCGCATCCGCGCAGAATTTTAACGCAAACTAAGTTTATGAGCATACAGCAAAGCGGATCAGTATGTCCGCTTGACTTTTCGCCAGGAGGCATTAATGTTAGTAGTGAAAAAATTTGGCGGTAGCTCCGTCGCAGACAAAGAAAGAATTTTTAATGTGGCAAAGCGCTGCATTGAGGAATATGAAAAAGGCAATCAGGTGGTAGTGGTACTGTCCGCTATGGGAAAGACAACGGATGGTCTCATTGCAAAAGCCCTTGAGATAAATCCAAACCCTCCTAAGAGAGAGATGGATATGCTGTTAACCACCGGGGAACAGGTCAGCGTGGCCCTCATGGCTATGGCAATGAATTCTTTGGGAGTTCCGGCCGTTTCTTTAAATGCGGCTCAGGTGGCCATGCACACCACCTCTGCCTACGGAACGGCCAAATTAAAGCGGATTGATACGGAACGAATAAGGCATGAACTGGAGGCCAGAAAAATTGTGATCGTCACAGGCTTTCAGGGGGTTAATAAGTACGAAGACTTAACAACACTTGGCCGGGGAGGCTCCGATACTACGGCCGTAGCTCTAGCAGCCGCCCTTCATGCGGATGCGTGTGAGATCTATACAGATGTGGATGGAGTATACACAGCAGACCCCCACATTGTTCCAAACGCTAGAAAACTCTCTGAGGTTTCTTATGATGAAATGCTGGAATTCGCTTCCCTTGGAGCAAAAGTGCTCCACAACCGGTCTGTGGAGATGGCAAAGCGTTATGGAGTTCAGTTGGTGGTTCTGTCAAGTCTGACCAGGGCAGAAGGTACAGTTGTCAAGGAGGAAACAAAATTGGAAAGAATGCTGGTTAGCGGTGTGGCCGCGGATAAGAATGTAGCCCGTATTTCAGTGATCGGGGTCAAAAATACGCCGGGAATTGCTTTTAAAATCTTTAATCTCCTGGCAAGGCATAATATTAATGTGGATATTATCATTCAGTCTATTGGACGGGAAGAAAGAAAGGACATTTCCTTTACGGTGGCACAGACTGATTTAAAGGATACCATGGATCTATTATTAGAAAATAAGGACTCCATCACCGCCCAGGATGTGACGAGCGAGGAATGCGTAGCCAAGGTTTCTATTATCGGTGCGGGGATGACAGGCAATCCCGGAGTAGCTGCAAAGATGTTTGAAGCTCTTTCCAGTGCCAATGTGAATATTAAGATGATCGCCACCTCTGAGATCCGGATAACAGTTCTGATCGATGAAGCGGATGTAAATCGTGCTATGAGAACAGTCCATGATGCTTTTGATCTGGCGGATTAAACAAAGGTGAAAAAATGAACTGGTTTAAAAAAATATTTGGCCTCGGGCTTCCCTGTCTGTTCCATTCCCTAACCGGACTTTATTGTCCGGGCTGCGGGGGAACCCGGGCCGTCCGGTCATTGCTGCGAGGGGACCTGCGGATGAGTTTTCAGTATCATCCACTGGTCCTTTATGCTGTTCTTGTACTGTTTTTGGAAATGATCCTAAGGGCTTTCAAAGGGCGGAAAACCCCTCTGGATCATAAAAAAAGAGCCAGGATACTGATCCTGGCAGGAGCGGCTATTGTTGCAGCCAATTGGATATTCAAGAATTATATGCTGGTCTTTAAGGGTGTGGATCTACTGCCTCTTATGAAGTAGGGCCTATTCTCCGGAAGGAGAGGATGTAAGGGCCTGAGCGGCAGTCTCAAAAACTTGTCTGAAATAATGGCCCAAAGGTGTGTTGGTGTCCATGGTATCATATACAAAAATAATAAACAATGCCATCATAAGGCCGCAGACCGTGGAAATAATAGACAGGATCAGTCCAAGCTGGGCCTGTTGGGTAAAAGGCTTTCCCTGTTTGGAGAGCACAGCACATGCAATGCCGATCAGGCCGAGAAACAAGCCGGCAGGCAGACCCCAGATACTGAACAAGGGAAGACAGTCACTGGCAAGTCCAATGCCGCCCAGAACAACGGACCAGAAGGCCAGAAGGGAACCTGTCGGACGGATCTGTGGCAGCATTCCGTTGTTATTATTATGGTTTTCTTCCATTCGTAATTTACCTCGTTTGCATATTGTGAAAACAAAAAAATGGTTTATTAACCACACTATTGTATGATTGTAGCACGAAAAAGGCTGCATGTCCAGACGGGTCTTGCATAAGGCAGGCCGATGAATTATAATAGTAAATTGAATAAAGCTGGAAGAAAATTCATCAGGATTCAAATTATGAAGAAATAAGGGGATCACCATGGATATAATAAAGGCATTACAAGAAGAACTTTCCATTAGCCGCGGGCAGGTAGAAGCGGCT
>Ga0213825_1000233_pt1 | contig 41848 bp, 56 predicted proteins | sample MC6MC0900MG_FD_179896 | JGI IMG/M metagenome (GOLD analysis project Ga0213825, IMG submission 179896) | Enriched soil aggregate microbial communities from Iowa State University, Ames, United States - MC6-MC0900-MG | ecosystem: Environmental > Terrestrial > Soil > Unclassified | place: USA: Iowa...
ACTGCCGAATTGGTGAAGGTCAGCGCGCACTGCGGCTGATCTAACGTCACATCGAAAAAGGACACCCCGGCGGTATACGCCACATCCAGCGCCAAGGCGCTGCCGGCAGCGGCAATGGCTTTACGGCGTGGTAACAGCAGCCCGCCGGTCAGGTCGGTGATCATCTTGGCCAGCGCCAGGTAGGTAGGAGACGGCCCCGAAGCCGTCTCAACCGTGGCGTCAGCCGCGCCATGCACAATGTCATGGGCCGTCTGTGCGGCGGCTTCCATCAAGGCGATGGCGGCCGCTTGGCGGTCGGATAGTTCGCTCATGGCTTTTCCAGTAGTTCAGGCATTCGGTGGTTGGTGAAGTAATGCAGGTCATTGGCCAGCATCATCAGCTCCAGGTCAGCAAAGGCCTCGGCCTGCAGATCGGCCGATAGAATCTCGGTTTCGTCACCCGAGGACACGGCCGCGCCGATGTAGAACTGGCCGTTGGGGCTGTAGGTGATGCTCAAACCGACCAGGTGCCGGCTAACTGGCTTGGTCGACAGAATCATGCGCTCCAGCTCGGCAATCCCACGGTCACTGAGGCCGGTATTCAGTAGTGCCAGGCTCAGGCTGAAAGTGCCGGGCGGCCCCATGGGGGTGAGGTCGAACCACTCGACAATGTCGATAATGTCGGCAAACGGCGAAATGACCTGGCGCAGCGAGGCGATGGTGCCTTTGCGCTGGTGAACCTCGAACGAGTCGCGCACCGTCTTGCGTTTGATTTCCTCAGACCATGCCGGGTCCCAGCGGTCCACGCTGCGCTCAATCGCCAGCCAGGGCAGCATCTCGGCCGGGCAGGTTTCTGGCCGCTTCATCGAGCGCAACACGTTGGCCAGGTCGGCCGGTTCCAGCCCCACCTGCGCCAGGGCATCCTCCAGCCCGGTGCGGTTGATCGGCAGCAGGCTGGTGTCACTCATCCGTGCCACCCATCACCACGCTGGAGCCGACGCAGTTGGATGCCTGGTGGTCCTCGATCACATAGTCTGCAGCGGGCTTAACCAGCTCCACCCGCTGCACGCGGGGCACATGCAGCGCGGCATGGATAGCCGAGCGGCGAATATCGCGCCCAAGCCGGCGCTGGGCATTGATATAGGTATCCAAGGAAGTCTTGGCCTGCGCCAGGGCCAGCTCGTTCTCGGCGCCCGGAAACATGTACAGCACCGCCTCGATCTCGTAGTCGACCAGCTCGGCAGACTTCACCAGCACCCGGTCGCCCACCGGCCGGATATTCTCGGGGGTCAGCGCCTGGGCAACCTTGTTGAGCAAGTCCTGGGTGGCCACCCCGCCATTCACCCGGCTAAGGACACTGACCAGCACAGTGGCCGGCGACGGGCTGCTGGCTTTAACGTCAGCCACCCGCCCATCAGCAGACCGTGCATGGAATTCATACGCGCCGGCCGGCCCGGCCACCGCCATGCCCTCGAAGGCCAGCAGGGTGCGCTCGGCCAGTGATTCGTCGCTTTCCAGCTGCTCGGCCACCGGGGGTACTGCGCTCAGGTCCTCCGCGACGATCACCAGGCGCTTGACGTTGTAGTTTGCGGCCAACTGGTCGAGGTCGGCGCCCTGGGCGAAGGCAATGAATTGCGACTTGGCCGCATCGTTGATACGGGCGCGGGTCATGACCTTTTCATAGGCCGCGCGCTCCAGCAGTTTGACCACTGGATCAGATAGCAACTCAGCGTTCCAGTTGTTGCCCATCAAGGCGCGAAAGCCTGTCAGGCCTTCCTGATAGAACGTCTCAAAGTCCAGTTCCTCGATCACCGTAGGCGCCGGCAGGCTGGCCAGGTCGATGGTGCTCATATGCTTACCTCAAGGTTCACGCTGTCCTCGGAATAGGTGCCGGCAATGCGAAAGCCGATTTGGCCGCCCACTGCAGAAACCACCTGCACGCTCTGCAGGACCAGGCGCGGCTCCCACCGCTGCAGCGCCCGCGCGGCCTCAGCCTGTACCGCGCTTTTCCAGCCCGCGTTAACTGGCTGGTCGACAAACCGGCGCAGTTTGCTGCCGTACTCCGGCCGCATCAGCCGCGACCCCACGGGCGTGGTCAGAATGTCCACGATGGACTGCCGCAAGTGATCGACCCCGGACAGCACGGCGCCGGTGTGGCGGTCCATTCCGATCATGGGGCGTTACTCCTGCACGCGCTGGAAATCCGGGTGCTCATCGAAGGTGGCCAGCGCCTCGTCGTCCGAGGTCGGCACACGCACCTCGAAATTGACTACATCGAACTGGGCGCCGCTGGGGGTGAAAATGGAGCGAGAGCGGAAAACCGCGTCTCGGTACAACACTTGGGGGGTTTCGTCGGCCACAGGGGCCTCCTGTGCGGCCTCAGCCGCCTTTTTGGTCGCCATGGGTTCCTCCAGGTATGAAAAAGCCCGCGCTCGGCGGGCTGGTTGTTATCGGGACTACAGCGCCTGAGCGCACGCCCTTGCAGGTCAGTGTTTGTGGTTAGGGGTATTACCGGCCGTGTCGATGATCCGGCCGTCACCGTAGATATCGCCCGTTACGCGTAACGCACCTTGAATCAACATTGGCCCGATGAACCGCAGCATGGGCGCCATCGCTTCAATGGCCGACTCCGTTACGGTAATGACCGACCCACCCACCTTGATATCCACCTGGCCGGCCGGCAGCTCGATGCTGTAGCGCTTGGCTTGCCAGTCATAGGTAAGCGACCCACCGTCCTCGAATAGCCAGCGCTGGACATGGTCGCGGTCATCCGGCGCCGGGGCGGCACCACCGTACAGCCCCGGCAGGAATGTGCCCTGGCTTACATCGCCGCTGGTACTGATCAGCACGCCCTGCTCATGCATGCCAGGGGCAAGCCAGTGCCGCGCACCAGGTGCGGCACCCAGGCTATGCCAGCGCACCCAGGCGCTGGTCCACTCACCATCCGAAACCCGGCACACCGGCGGATCGGCAGCGAGATCGAGCGCCACGACCCGGCATTTTCGGATCATGCCGGCAATCATCCGGTCATGCTCAGCCAGCGGATAGCTCATGCCGTTCTTCCTCACCGTGCGTCAGAACCAGCGCGCTGGGCGAATCATCGTCCCAAACCCACTGAGTGGTTCCCAAGTAAATGGTCTGCCGCCACTGGACCGCCCACGCGGTGCATTCCGCCAGTTCGGGAATAGGCGCGGTAGGACCGGCGAACACATCGGAAACGGGCATGACGAAATCCTGCCCCCATTGCTGGTAATTCAGCAGCCCCACCAACTTGGTAGCCAGAATTGCCGCCTGTATGGGTGCCTGGTGCCGGGCAGCCTCAACCAGAATGCAGGCCTCGAACGTTGCCACGACGCACACACGGCCGTCGCCGGGGTCATCCCCTGGCTGCAGGTTCGTCATGGCGTACATCAGCATGGGCAGTGGCAGGCCGTCCTCGAGCACGGGGCAGGCCTCCACATGCTGCAGCTGCGGAATGCCTTCCTTGATGGTGGCGGTAATCGCCTCATGCAGCCGCGTCAGCTCGCTATCGGATGTCTGCTGTTCGCTCACGCTCAACCCCCAACACCAAGTTCACCATGCCATCACCAAGCGGCTCCGGCCGGATCACCCGGTAACGTCCGCCGCCCTGATCGGCCGGCAGGTCCATGGTCAGAATCGAGCCCTTGGGCAAGCGCGCTGCCTCTGCAGCCAGCACACAAAACCGGGGCTCCCCCACAGCGGCAGCATCCACCGACGTTGACAGGCCTTTTCCGCTCCGGCCCTGCACCTGGGAATCTATGAATGGGTTCTCGAAGGTACCCATGACAGTGCTGTCATCCGCCAGAAACGCGCGGTCACCCACGCGCCTCAGTACCCGCTGACTGAGCATCGCCGCCCGCTCGCGAAAGCTCGAACGCACCATTACTGCACGATCAGCACGGAAGCGGCGCCGTTGACCACATCGCTGGTCAGCTTGCCAAACGGCTTGGCATTGGCCGTTTCCGGCGGCACCAGCTGGCCGTCCAGCACACTGACCTTGCTGCCAGCCTTCATGCCGGCCGCCGCAGGTGCATCCCATTCGCCAGAAGTGTGATAGGTGATCGCCGCGCCCTTGGAGCCGCTTTGCAGCGGCATCACGGCCAAATCACCGATCACCTGAGGGATACCTGCCACCGACCCGCCAGTCGGTGCCGGCAGGGTCACGGTTTTGCCATTGCTCACATAGTTGGTGCTCATTTGATTCTCCTGCTCCAGAAACAACAAACCCCGCAAAGGCGGGGTGTTATGGGTAACGCGCGGGGTTAGTTCGCGCCGGTCGACTTGTTCATGCCACGGGCATCAACCGCCGACACGCCGGCATCGATCCGCACTTTGGTGGCCATGCCGTCGCTGGTGAAACCTTCTTGAGTTTCAAAGTACGGCTTGTCCACGCCGTCCAGGTAAGCCACTTCGATGGTGTCCGATCCTTTCTTGGCCACCTGGTAGTGCGCGGTCGACGACGCGGCATCCAAACGCGGCTCGGCAATGACCTTGGCAAAGTTGCGAATCGGGTTGTCGATACCCGAGTTGGCATCAGCACCCGGCACCGAGGCCGAACCAATGATCTGCTTGGCCTTGTCTTCCAGGGCCACTGGGCACAGTACAAAGGCTGGCTGAATGTTCAGCGGTCGTGGCTTGGCGCCTTTGGCGACAGCGGCCTGCTGCAGGCGCATGGCCGTCTTGGCCGCGCTCAGAGAGTCCAGCGACAGCTTGGAACCAGCCGTGAACAGGTTGTTACGCGACGCATCGAACAGCTTTTTGCCATCCTTCATCGTCGGGTTATCGGTCAGGATGGAGTAAACCAAATCACCGATAGTTGCCCGCGCAGCCTCACCCATCAGGGCTGGGATACGGGTCAGTGCGTCAAGATCATCGTTGATGATCGCCTGACGGTTGATGCTGAAAATCTCACCATAGGTGGCCAGCTGGATGGTTTCGCCGCTGTCCGTCAGGGTGATGTGCTTGTACTCAGCACCCGGCCGCACTTCGCGCAGCGACGAGAACTGACCCAGACCTACGCGGTTGGCCACCTTGAAGTCACTCAGACGGCCCGGCTTAGTCCACAGGTGATAGGTTTCTTCGGCGCCGTCCCAGCCTGCCAGCAGCGCCTTATAGGCGGCGTCCATCAAGATGCTGCCAAAGTCGCTGGAGCTGTGCGTGAAGGCCAAGCCAACCATATTCATGACGTTCAAGGAGGCCACGCCAATGCCGCGCCCATCCAGCGAGGCGCGGGCCAGCTCGCGCAGTGTCATGTTGTTATAGCGGTTGTCGGCCTCTACCTCGCCCAGGCCGGCACGGGCAAACAGCGAAGCCCGCACCGAGTCGCCCACGATATTGCCGTTGCCGACATGTCCAGGGTGGAGAATCACGCCGGTGGGGGTTGTCCCCTGGCCGATGGCGGCCAGCAGTTTGGCGTTGGCCTGCTCGACGGTGCACCCCGTATCGTTCAGGCAGGTATCACGCAGGGTTTCATGACCGCTGAATGGCGCAAACGAGGCCATGATGGTGGTACGGCGCTGGCCGTCTGCAGCCAAGGCCCGCGCCACGATCTGCTCAGCAGTTTCGGTCGGGTTGGGCGGGATAACTACCGCCGCAGCCGGCGGGGTGACTGGAGCCGACCCCTGCGGGACGAACAGTTGCTTTGCTGCTGGGGGCATATTGATAAAGTCCTTGTAACGGTTGGAAGTGATTTGCCCGAACCCCTCGACGGGTTCGAGAATTACGTCAGCGAAGCCCAGCGCGACCGCCTCGGCAGCAGTCATCCACGTTTCAGCGGCCAACAGCTTGTCGATTTCTTCGGCGGTCTTGCCGGTCTTGTCGGTGTAAGCCGCCATCATGCTGGCCTCGAACATGTCGAGCTGGTCGGCATAGTTGCGCATGGCCTCGGCGTTACCGCCTTGGATGCCCCACGGCTTGTGAATCATGAGGATGGCGTTAGCGGGCATCCTGACCTCGTCACAGGCCATCAGCACCACACTGCCCATGCTGGCCGCCAGGCCCAGCACCGTGCCGACTTTGCGGGCCTTGTGATGCTTGAGTAGGTTGTAAATGGCCATGCCCTCGAACACGGCCCCACCCGGCGAGTTGATACGCAGGTTGATCTGCGAAACGTCACCGAGCGCGCGCAGGTCGTTGGCGAACTGCTGCGCGGTCACGCCCTCGGTGCCGATATCCCCGAACAGGTCCAGGTCCACACTGCCGGACTGGGTGCCGGCACGCATGGCGTACCAGCTATTCGTCGTTGCCCCTACCGCCCCCTGCGGGCTCATCCACATCGGCGGGCTCTTTGTTGCCATTGGTTGGTTCATTTCCTTGCTTCACCCCATAGGTCAGGTGGTAGTAATCCGAGCTGAATACCAGCCCGTCCTCTCGGTTTTTGTCGATTTCCGCTTTGCGGGACGCCTTGAGTTCCGAGGGGTTGCGCTGACGAGAGCGAGCCACTTCGGCCTCGTCGGCAAATCCAGCCTTGACCAGCAGTTCCCACGCGGTCGCTTCATGCACTGGGTTGATCCAGGGCATAACCGGGCCTTGGTAAAAGGCGCCGTAGAGCGTCAGCGGGTTAACGTCAGGCGGCAGCTTGATATGGCCGCTCATCACCGCGATTCGCAGCCAGGCGCGATAAACCGGACGACACCAGTAGTCGATGAATTCGTGCTGCAGCAGGTCGTAGCCCAACTGCCCCTCGACCAGCTCCTGACGTTGCGCCGAATAGGTGCCGTCGTAACTGCGGGCCACGCTGGAGTAGGTGCTGCGCGCACCGGCGGCAATCGCCTTGAGCTGGCCATTGCGGAACCCCTCAAGGAACGGGTTCGGCCGGTTGCTTTCAACCGTACCCACTTCCTCGCCGGGCAGCAGGTTGTCGAACACCATGCCCGGCGCGAAGTTGAACGAGCGTTGCGCCTGCTGCTGACCCCTGCCAGGCATCACGAAGTCATCCGGGGTGCCCTTTTTGATGTACATGACCAGCGCGGCACTGATCCGCGCGGCCACCCGCTCGCTTTCCTCGTAATCCTTGATATCCGCCAGGCGGACCAGGACCGAATGCAAAAGCGGAACGCCCCGGTTCTGCCCAATGCGCTTGCGGTGGGCAATGTGAATCATCTGCTCAACCGGCACGCGCTTGGTGTTTTGCGCGAAGCTCAAGGCTCCGGGGCCGCCTGGATGTTCCTTGAAAACGTGGTAGGCCTTCACCCGGCGCCACGCGTTGCGCTCGACCCCCTGAATAATCCCGCTGGCCGGATCGTTGTAGCCAATCGGCAAATGGTCCGGTTCCAACAACTCCAGGGCAAAGGGCACACTTGTCAGGTGCTGATAGCCCGGCACACTGCCCATCAGCATCTGCGCCAGGGCCTCCCCGTCACGCAACCAGGTGCGACACACCAGGCGCTCGACCTGCGGCCGGGTCAGCTCGCCGGATGCCTCGGGTTTGAGGGACCATTCCGCCCATGCGGCCTTAATCACTGCGGCCAACTCGGTGTGCACTGTGCCGTCATAGCGCAGCGGGATAGGTTCCACAGCAATGCCAGGGCCGCCCACCACCCGCTCGTCCAGGCGGTCAAATAGCCCGGTAACGAGGTCGTGGTTTTCTTCCAAGGCGCGAATCTGCTCACGTATGGACTGCAGCGCTGGCTGCAGGGCGGCATCAGCGTCGCGCGTCTCCCGCACTGCCTTGTGGGTCCGCGAAGGCCTGGCAGCCTCGTAGGCCATGATTACGCTGCGCGCCTGCATCCGCCCCAGCGCAAACTTGGGGGCAAAGGGCGCAATCGCACGGTCCAGCAGCTCCCCGATCATCCGAATACCGCCAGGGAGTGGCCCGAGCGGCCATTGCGGCCCTCAGCCGCTGCCCGGCGCTCCCACTCGGTACGACCGGCACGAATTTGCGGCAGGTCCGCCATCACCACGCGCCGGCCGTTGAATTGCACGTCTTTACCACCCTGCAGCAGCTCAGCCTCGGCCTGCAGGTAGATATCGACCATTTCCTGCGCATTTATCGCAGCCATCCGCTTCCTCCTGTTTCAATCCACCCGCCGGTAGCGGGCTGGGGTTCTGATGCCGGCTCAGGCGGCGTCGGTTCGGGCGCCGGCAATTCGGCCGGTGGCGAATCCACCTCAACCTCGGGCGCGTCGTCCTCGTCGTCCTCGACTTCCCACACGCCGGTATCAGGGTTCTGGCTGGCCAGCAGGTCGAGGTCGAGGCCGAAACGCTGCTGACTGATACGCAGCGCCGCCAGGGCATACACGGCGCAGTCCAAAGCCTCGTTACGACGGCCGCCGGCATCCCAGCGCATAACGCGCTTGCCCTTGATCACGACCCACTTTTTGCGCTCGCTGGTCAGCTGCTGCAGCTCGTCCTCGTCGCAAATCGATTCATCGGCGGGCAAGTGCATGCAGCCAGGCACTGGGCGAGGCCCATCCGGCTGCAGTTTCAGGCGGCTGTAAATCAGCTCTTTGGCGTTGTCGGTGCCGACTTCGGTCAGGTAGACCTTGCTGCGCTTGTCTTTCTTGCGCGGGAAGTTGGCAATGGGCTTGCCGTAGGTACTGGCACCAAAAATCGGGATAACCCACTGCACGCCATGCTTGCGGCTCTCGGCGCGAACCTCGTCCGAATAGTGGCCGCCCGAGTCCCAGCACCACCGCTCGACCCGCATCACCGAGCCATCGGCGCGTTTGAAATGGCGGTGAATCTCGCGGCCCACCTTGCGCCGAAGCTCGATGCTGGCCGGGTCGCCGGTCAGAATAAAGCGATGAACTAGCCATGCTTCCTCACCAGCACCATAGGCCCACACGCGGCCCTCGTAACGGTCGTCTTGGGTATCGATGCCACCGAACAGGGCAACAGCTCCAGCTGGAATGTGCGCGAACACTTCGCGGCGGTCGCGCAGTTGCTCCCAGTCCAGCTTCTCGCTTTGGTCTTCCTCCCACACCTCGCCTAGCGTGGTGTTGACGAAGGTCTTGAGCTTGCCCCGGTCCTTGCCGATCTTGACGAAGTCGGTCGCGATATCCACCCAAGTGGTGAACGTTGAATAGCCCGTCCACACGCTGAATGTCACTGAGCGCGGCGTTGCGGTCGGCTCTCCCGAGGCGTCGAACCACTCCATGCTGTCACGGGTCCAGATTCCAGAGCGCTCGCAAATCCAGCGGCCCGTCTCGGCTGCTGCCGTGACCATCTCGTGATACTCAAACGTGCCACCCTGACAGTGCGGGCACAGGTACCATGCCGCCTCGACTTCCTGACGTTCATTGAGCCGCCACTTGATGCCAAACGGCTCATTCTTGCCACCCCACTGCAGCACCAGCTCGGTGCCGCAGCATGGCGCCTTGATGTTGAATCTAAGGTCGTGTGGCGACTCGATGGCGGCTCGGGAAATCTGGCACTTCTCGGACTCGGTCGGCGTAGAGCCGCGAATCGACTTCTTAAAAGTCGCGCCCTCCAGGCGCTTATCACCCAGGAACGTGGGCGCGCCCTCGCCTTCGATATCCTCGTCAAATTTTGACAGCTCGTCGTAAATGACGGTGTCGGGGCTTTTCTCCCGATAGTTACGGGCGGCCTTACCCCCCAGGCACCACAGCATTTTGCGGTTGGCAAAACACTTGGCCTCCAGGGTGTTGTCGCGGTGCTTCATCCCGTACCAGGGCGCCAGTTCCAGCACCACGGGAACGTCACGAATCATGCCCTCAATGTGCCGCTTCATGACGCCCTCGGCGTCACCCTCGGTCGGGCAGTACATCAGCACGTTGCGCTTTTTGTGCTGCGCCAGGTAACCAATGAAAGCCATCAGCATCTTGGTGTAGCCAAGCCGCGCCGACTTCACGAAGTTGACTTCGCGAATCAGGTCGTTGCCCATCGCGTTGAGGATGGCCACCTGAAAGGGGGCGGTCGTCCAACGCCCCTCCTGATAGGAGGACTCCGACGACAGGTAAAAATGCTTGTCCGCCCACTCCACGACGGTCATCGGCGGCTCTTTGTACAACGCCGACAAGCCAACCTTGATAGCGTCGGCCAACGGCATCAGCCACGGCGGGTCAGCCTCCGTCGTCAGCCATGGCGGCAATGAACTCATTCAAAATCTCCGGCAAGCGCTCGTTTAGCTTCGCCGTCTCGTTACGCGTAACGGCCACCTCGCGCTGCATCGCTTCAAGGTGTCGCGGCTCGATATCGGGGTGCTTGCGCTTGACCTTTGTATGCACGGTGTCGAGGGTTGACCCGAGCAAGTTGCAAAGGCGGGCAATGGCAAACGTCATGAACTCGACCGGTATCAAATTCCGGCGCTTGACCTCGTTTCGCATCGCCTGGGCGTCGGCCTGCTCCCTGGTAAGGCGCAACCGCTCTTGCAGCAGCTTCGCCTCAGCCAAGGGGTCGATCAGCTCGCTGCCGGGTTGTTGTTTCCCCCCCTGATGCTCCAGGCGGTTATCCAGCACGGAACGGGTGTCGTAAAACGACTCGCGGCCGATCTTTGCGACCGGCTCGACGCCCCATTTATCAAAGGCCTGGACCGAAATCCCGAGGCTTTCGGCCATGCTCTTTTTGTTCAGCCAGTACGGCTTGCGGGTGATCGATGAAATGGCCATAGACGAAACAACAACCAACCTCCGAAAAAGGGTCATACATAGCGACAAGGCGGGGCCCGAATTACCCCCATCCACCGGGGGTGCCGGGAGGACCCGCAGGCCGGGGGGTGGGGGCAGGGCCGGATAGCCTCCCCCGCCTCCCGTCAACCCCTGAGGGCCAGAAACCGAGGGTTTTTCGCGACTTTTTCACCGTTTCGCCGTGGCAATGGCCCTTTCGAGCGCCTCGGTCGAGACGCGGCCGTGGTTGGCCGTAACGATGTTCTCCGCGATACGGAAGAACGGGAATTGAACGCGGTAGATCGGTGCGCTTTTGCTGAAAAGGAACACCGGCCGGATGGCATCGCCAAAGGCCGTGTCCATGCGCTCCCACACACCATCGGTGCCATCGACCACGCCAGAGAAATAGCGGCGGGCATTGCCCTTTCGCTTGCTGCGCTTACTGCCCGTGGCGTTGGACTGGTAGCCACTGGCCGACTCAGCAGCCCCGAGGCCTGACAGAATACGGGTCATGACCCCACGCGAAACGTTGCCGTACTGGTTAAGCATGTACGACGCCGGTAGGGCGAACTGACCGGACTGCATCAGCCCCTTAGCTATCAGCGACTTCTCGAAGCGCTTATGCGGCCTTGGCCCGCCGGCCACCGCCTGCTGCAGATAGGTGTCAGCAGGAATGCCCGACGACCATGAGTCCTTGAAGTAAACCCGCGCCTCGGGCTTGGCCTTGGTGGCCGCACGCAAGAACAGGCTATTGAGCGTGGTTGGCGTTGGCCGGTCGAGACGCTGTTTCATTACCCGCGTTTCGCCGGCCCTGACCAGCTTGGCCAGCTCGGTAGCGGTGAGCGCAGCCGCGAATGGCAACTGGTCACGGTACAACCGCTGCAGAGCCGAGGACACGCCCGGCGCATTGTCCAGGCCGATCTTGAACATGGCTTAGCCTTCCGCGTTACGCGTAACGGCGTTTTCCAGCTGGGCGACGGCTCGACGCAAAGCAATCATGCCCCGCTCTACCGCGTGCTGGTCCACATCCGCCATGCGTCCCATGGCCTTGGCCAGGCGCTCGGCATCGCTTTTCAAGGTGCCGAGACTGTGCACCACCTCGCCCTGCAGACCGCTTAATAGCCGTGGCTGCTCTAATACGCTCATTGCATGCCCTCGTAATGCGCAAAGACGACCGCACAGGCCGCCGACTCTCGACAATCGAAATGCCCCTGCAGCGAGAACGCGACCAGGGCGACCAACACCAACAGCACCGGCCGGGCGATCACGCCTCGGCCCGCTTCTCGGCCCACTTGCGGCCAAGCTGACGCACTTGCTCAATCCCCAGGTAAGCGACGATGCCGGCGGCCGCGAACGACCAGCCATCCGATAGGCCCAGCTTTTTGCAGGTAATGCCTACCAGGAATACCAAAGCGCCACTCAATGAGGCCTCCAGCAACTGGCGTTTAAGGCTTGTTTCCTTGCCATCCCAGCGGATACGCAACCAGCTCAGGCTCGCACCCAAGCCGGCAGCCAGCCCGTGCTCTCGCAGCAGATTCAGGAGGTCGGCCAGAAAGGCCGGGTCTTTATCGGGGGTCATGTCGTCCATCTCGGAACCTCCCGCGCTGGGAGAAAGGCATAAAAAAACCCCCGACCGGGAGGCCGAGGGTTCGCTGGGTTTTTCTGATGTTGCTGCGCCGTGATCGCTACAACGCCACGTTAGGAAATAAGTTAGGGGAAAGTGCAAAGGAAATCAACGTTTTTGTGTAGCGTTACACTTTTTGTGTAAACCCGCGCCCTGATTACCGCTTTTCTACAGCGCCAGGGCGCGGTCGCTGACCGCCCTTAGGCATGCACCCTCTCGGGCAAAGAACCCACCACAGCCACGGGGTAGCGGCTTGCGACAGTTGGTGCACACCACCCCCTCGCGCACTCCCTGCTCCTGCTGCAGCAACTCGTAGTCGCGCCTTATTGTCGTGTCCAGGTACTCCACCAACGTATAGGGGCCAGTGTGGCCGCCTCTCGCCTCGCGCAGCTCCGCCAGCATGGTGCGAGTTGCTTCGCCCAGCTCGGCGCGGACCTCCGCAAAGCCCGCCTCATCCATCTTTTCCCGGTGCTTGGCCTGGCGGATCGCTTCGGCGCTCATTTCTTCCGTGTTACGCGTCACGCTCACCTCTCCCTCGATACAACAACTTGAGACGGCCGGAAACACCAACAGCCCCAACCGATCCGGCATCGATCCCAGCCACTGCAGACCTCATTCGCCCCCTCAAGGGCTCTGCCTGATCGGCGCCGCGATGCCATCCAGTGCCGGCAAATAGCTTAACTTGTGACCAATTCCGGGTTCTAACCTCATCCCCTGTCATTGAGGCGGGTTAATCCAGCCAGCCAGCGCCGGTATTGGCCTGGATCTGTTTGTGGTTTTTTCGCGGTCGCGTAGCTGTCACGCAGGCAAAAGGAGACGCGCCGACATGGAAAGCGGTAAACCCCAGGTCATCGAGCTGGGCGTGCCAGCGGCCCAGGGCCTCCCTGCGCAAGGGCACCAGGATGGTTTCGATATAGGCCTGATTGACCCCGCCAAGCTTGTGATGCAGCAGGAAGTCGATCACCAGCGGGTTAACGTCGAGATTGCCCCACGACGTTGCCGCCACCTTTCTCAGGTCATGACTGACCCAGTCGCTATTGCTCAGGCGCTGGAACAAAGTAGTGGCCGACCGCTTGCCCAGGCACCGCCGACCACGCCCGCGCCGATAGGGGAACAAAAAGTCTCCGTCATACCCACCTGCCTGCTGCCACTCACGATAATGCTGCAGGAAGGTCAGCACCTGGTCAGTCAGTGGCACAACATGGTCAGCGTGTTTGGTCTTGGTTTCCCGCCTGGGAATGAACCACTCGCGCTGCTTCCAATCGATCCGCGACCAGCGCGCCTGCCGCACCTCACCAATGCGCGTTCCACAGGTCAGCATCAGCACCGCCAGTGCCACCCCCTGCGGTTCCTCGGTGATCTGACTCGACAATGATTCCAGCAGCACCTGCAGGTCGACCGGCCGCAACGCCCCTTCCCTGGGCAAGATGGGGTTTTGAATGAACTGCGAGAACTTGATGTCAGCGAGCGGGTTGACCTCGATCAGCTCCAGGCTCATGGCTTGTCGCAAGGCTGCAGGCAGTACCGCGAACACTTGGCCGAGATAGGACAGCTTGAGCTTGGCCTGCAGAGGCTGAATCAGTTGATCATCCACCACGCCCCGACTCAGTCGCGCCAGGGCCACATCACCCAGGCACGGCAGCAAGTGCCGATTAATGATGGAGAGCACATTGTCCCGGCTACCCTCAGCACCATTGACGCCACGCCCCACCCGGTCGCGGTACCAGGTCAACAATTGCCCGAGAGTGGACCACTCCCCAAGCGGCTTTAGCTTTTGCTCAGGATTGATAGCGGCCGAGGTCAGCAGCTCGGGCAAACGCTCGAACAGGGCTCCCGCCGGAATCTCCGGCCAGTTGCCCACCTTGTGCCATTCGCTGCCGCCCCTGGCATAGATACGGATATACCAGCTGGCCCGCTCCCGCCTCCGTCGAAAGCGCAGCAGCACCGGCCGCTTGAGGTCGCGAAGGTCACGCACAGACGGGTCAGCAGACACGCGTTTTATCACTGCCTCAGAAATGGTGGCGACATGAGTAGCCGATTGGGCCATGGGTCAAACTCCAGACGAACGCGCAGCAGGACCCACCCAAGGCAATTGCCAAGGATCAGCCCTACAACGATTTAAAGGTATCTAATGGATATCTGAAAGGTGTCATTGCGACACCTAAAGGGTGTTAGCTGGATATCAGCTTTGCGTATTCTCTGCCGGCCGGCAGGAACAGGTCATAGGCCAGTTTGCGGGCGCGCGCGGCAATCTGGTAATGCTCGGCGGTCTTCTCCGGCGATGGCCCTGGGCTGTCCAGGTGATCCACCAGCGCACCGATGAAACCATACAGTTCGCGCACATGAGGCAGCAGCGCCTCGACAACCTCCCGGTAGTAGTCCTCGCGGGCCGTCCCTTCACGCAGGACAGCCTCCAGGTGCTTGATTCTGGTCATGTTGGTCATAATGTCATCCCCAGTCTTGTAGTGATTTCAGCCCGCGCCTTTGCCAGCCGACCCTTGTAGGTGCGCAGACTGACCCCGAGGGCCAGGGCGTGATCGAGCTGGGTTTTGCCGTGCGGCTTGTAGTTCTTGAGGCCGTGACGGGTAGCCACCTCCTGCCAGCGGGCGCTGTACTCCAAGCGCAGTACGTCGACCAGCAACTGGTCGCGCTTAGCCAGCTCATACACCACCAGCTCCACGCGCCGCTCTATCGAGTCCTGCGGCCCCTGGACCACGCTACTGCCGCCCCACACCATGTCGCCTTTGCAGTCCATCCAGCGCGCCAAGAATGAACTGCAGCCCATACCCAGCTCGGTATGGTCGTCATGCAGCCAGCGCGCCCACTGCTCCAGCAGCTGGTCGAGCGGATCATCCTTTGCGCGACGCATCATCCCCCCCCCGCCGCCGGCTCAATAGCAGCTCCGATAAAGCCTCGGCCGGGCCAAGGTAATGGCCGGCGCCGTCTTCCTCTGGCGTCACCTGCAGGTCGCCGTGACGGTTGGCCACCATGCGCGAAGGCAACCCGCGCACATGCCAAATAACCCCGCCGGCATCGCGCAGCGCCTGGGCTTCGGTTTCAAGCAGCACATGGGTATACAGCAGCCCCTGCGGCCGCTGACCGCGCACGCGGCGTTGACGACGACGGCCACGCAGGAATGCCATCAGCGACTCCGCGCGGGTATCTAACGGCGATTCGACAGACCATGCCCACAGTGATGGGCCGTTCTTGATCGCTTGCAGGCTATTTGCAACAGCCTGTCGGTCCTCAGGCGACCCGCCGGCCAATCCGATAATCATGCAATTTGCTCCTTGGCGCGCTCCAGGCGCCGGCGCCGCTGACTGATCAGCTCGTCATGCAACCCGGCCGGGGCGATGCTCTCCCCGCGCTCCAAACGGCTGGTCAACGCTGCCATGGCGTCGTTGACCGTCACGTTGGAGGCACACCAGTGGCGGAACAAGCCGAACGTGTAAGGGTCTAGTGCATCGACGGCAGTCATGCCCAGCTCGCTTTGCGCCCAGGCGGCCCACTGCTCGGGCTTGGCGTACAAACCCAGCTCGGCCTCGGGAATCCAGTCGATGCAATGACGCAGCGTTACCCGTAACGATCCGGGCGCGGGCTCTGACCAGGTCAGCCAGTTGGCAGTCGTCAGGTAGTTGAAGAACAGGCGAACGTCGGCCGGGGTTGCCTGCAGCAGACCCTGCCAGTCTTCCATTGGAAGCTCGACAACACCCAGCGAGGCATCGCAGCTGCAAGCCCAAGTTTCGATAACCTTGAGCAAGCGCGCATAGCCCACCAGGCCATAGCGCTGCTCGACCTTACGTGCGATGGGCGAGCTGGCCAGGCCGACAGGTAATTTAATCCATTGCACGACGCACCCCCGGCACCTGGCCAAGCTCTAGGGGTTTGAAAATGCCGTTGTAGTCGACTAAGCCTGATGAGGCCGTGACGATGGCAAAAGCCGCCCTGAAGCACGGCGCACGCTCTTGGCGGTACCACGAAACGACCGTGCGGGGGCTTGCCCCTAGCAGCTCTGCGACGGTGTCGATACCCGTCTGCCCCTGCCCTAAGCTGTCAATCCAGGTATTGAGGTTCACAATTAGTGGGTCCATTACACTATTTGTGTAATGTTAGGGCGAAACGCCACCACCCGGCAAGGCGAATCCGCTAGCCGCTTACACTTATTGTGTATTTTTTCACGACACCTATAATAAACATAAATTGACAAGGCGTTGGATTGACCAGCGGCCTGCTGAGAGAGTGAGCATGACCGAAGACTTGAAGACCATTGTCGCCAGTCGTTTAAAGCAGTGCAGGGCTGACCGCGAATGGTCCTTGGCCTATGTCACCGAACGCCTAACTGAAATGGCAGGTACCGAGATAAGTGTTTCTCGATACTCAAATTGGGAGAACGCCCACCGCCTCCCAAAGGTCGCAATGATCGTAAAGCTGGGCGAGCTTTACGGTGTGTCGGCAAGCTACCTGCAAGGCTTTTCCGCCAACGATAGTGAAACACTAAACATCGCTGATTACGTTACGGCTAACGCGCTCACAATCTCCACCAAAAATGGCGTTCTCCCTGTGCTACAGGCCTCCAAGGACACGGCCTTTCATGCCGATTACTTCAAGCGCCGCGACTTGGACCGCAACCGCCTGCTGGCTATCCACCAGATTGACGACAGCATGGACCCCTTAATTAGCAAGCTGGATACGGTGCTGGTTGATACTCGCCACAATCGAGTCCAAGGGCGTGATTTATTCGCTCTAATTGTTGGTGATCATTTGTGGATTCGCTGGATAAGCAAACAATTGAATGACACTTATATAATTTCTGCCGAAAATCGCCAGGACCACCCAGACCAGGTGCTCGATCCTGCCGAATTCGCCAAGCTAGAGATCGTCGGGCGCGTCTGCCACATCGGCCACGACCGCTAAACCGCCGAAAAGTGTCCTACAAAAGCCCCTCGTCGGGGCTTTTTTGTTGGTTCGAATTACACATATTGTGTATTATTTCACACTTTTAGGAACGGCAGGACGGATACCCTCCATGCAAGGCAGCTTTCCACGCGATACCGAATCCCCACTTCCGCAAGCCCGTGGCAACACCCCGCCAATGCTTCGCATGGATAGCTCTCCTATCCCTGAGCTGAACGTGTACGCCCGCGCTGCGCTCATGCACGTATTGAAACGGACGGGAAGCAAAGCCTATGCAATTTTCGCCATCAGCGAGAAATGCACCGAGGACGGTGACTATACCGAGCGCCATAACGAATGCATGGGCACGCTTGCTTTGGAGCTGTACGAGGAACTGCAGGCCCTGGGCATCCGCATTACCGAGTAACACCCCACACGCAAGGACGCGCAGCTATGACAGCATTTGTGGAAGTCACCGGCGAGGAAGTCATTGGCCGGCCTGGCCAGTCCCTCAACGAGATTGAACTGGCCGCCCTGGTCGGCCTGGCAGACGGAACCCCAACCCGATTGCTAGCTACCCAAATGGGCGTGACTGAATCCGCCCTGCGCTATGTCGAGCACAGCCTGCAGTCTAAGCTCGGCGCAAAGAACAAAGCCCACCTCATTACCCGTGGGTTCACCCTCGGCGTGCTTATTCCACGCGCTTTGGCCCTCCTGCTGTGCGTCGTCTCCGCCCTTGAGTCCGATCACGATATTTTCCGCCAGCGCTTCAATCGCCGCCCTCGCAACACCTTTGAATCCGCGCGCCTGGTGCGCCTCTCGCCATCCGCCAGCGGCAACGGCCGCACCGCCTGTATAAGCTGAATAATCCCTGCTTGGCCACCTGCCACCCCCGCCCAGCGCGGGGTTTTTTCTGCCTGCGATTAGCCGCACGTACCCACAAAAAAGCCCCCTTTCAGATATCCAAAGGATATTTGAAAGGGGGCTTTAGGATACCCTCAGGATATCTATTGCCAGTCAGTTACCGCCAACAGTGATACCGTTGCGCAACAGGTTTTTCAGGGCCAGGCTGATGATGGCCGGGCGCGTCAGCCCTAATTCCTTGCGTTTCTGGTCGACCTCAGCCAGAAGGGCAACCTCCAGATTCAAGCTGATCTTTTCAAGGGCGGATTTATTGGCGATCTTCTGACCATCTGGCGCACCCTCAACAAGCTTCGACTTGGCCGAGTCGGCCAGCGGATCGGATACCTGGGGCTGCGCCCGACTCACTCGCTTTGCAACTGTCATTTTGGATATCTCCGGGGTAGCGTATAGGTAGCTGATAGGTATTAGAACACGACAGCCATCAGCGCTTCCAATTCAGCAACAGCCTGCACATCACGCGGGCGGTATTCGCGCGCACTCATGCCCAGGGCGGCAGCATCACCAATCGCGTTTCGTTCAACCAGGCGCAGGTCCAGGTGCTGCAGTTCGTCCAGGGAACGCAGGTACTCATCAGTCACGACGTTGTCGGCGGGGTCAATCGCTTCTTTGGTGACTGGGTGCTTGCGCAGCGGCTCAGCCTTATTCAGGAATGAATAGATAGGCAACGGGTTATCTCCACGCACCGCCTGGATGTCACCGATCAGCGGCAACAGTTCATCCTCAATGGCATCAGATCCAAACGTGGTGGGCGATACCGGAATGATCATTACGTCAGCAATCAGCATGGCCGCCCGCAACGCCGAGCTGTCCCGGCCGCCGGCGTCGATCACCACCTCATCGAATTTATCGCGCAGCTGCAGCACTTGCGACGACAGGTCTTTGCCTTCTGGGTAGTGCGCGAAGGTCACTGCCGGCTGTAGGCCAGCATCAACGCGGCGCTCTATCGCACGATTGGCCGAACGCTGCCGGTCGCCATTGATCAGCAAAACATCCTTGCCGCGCTCAGCAAGCGAGAACGCAAACTGCAGCGCCGTGGTGGTTTTTCCTTCACCGCCTTTGGTATTGCCGATCAGGGTAGTAGACATCCCCTTAACCATCCTCTAGATATCGTTGAGATATCCCGATGATATCTCAAATACATCTATCGTCAATCCCTGAGATATCCAGCTTTTTTAAAAAGCAAAAAAAACCCCGCCAGTGGCGGGGTTCTATTACTGCATTACTGGCCGGGGCCGCTCAAGCGGTCGAACATCCAGGCGCATAGCCGGATGAAGCTGACCACCTTCACGAACACCTCGACGCATCGCCCTACTAGGCGAACAAGCGTGAGGAAGCTCATGGAAAGCACTCCAAGGTTCGCGAACCTTGGCCCGCACCCCCTTACCGGTCAGTAGGGTGCGGCTGCTGGGGTTGTTGAGTACACCAGCACGCCAAATGTTCTGAGGCCAATCGACCTTGCACTACCGGCACGTTTCTCACGCGTGGATGCAAGAGCCATGGAAGCGATGACTTTATACCATCGGTCGGGGTGACCTGTGCGCGAGTTTTTAACCGGCACACCGTTAGACCTGCAACTATCCGACGAACGGTCATATCAATTTCACAACTATTTTTTTGCCGCTGGTCGGCACCTTGACAAGCTACTTTGCAAAAAACATGGCGTTCTGACACCCGCTGCGGGTTTCGCTAAAGTGCCGTAAACAAAGGGCTTGGTGGCTTTATGCTTTCGCCTCAGCGCTTCGGCCAGTTACTTCGGCAATTGCCGAGGTATCTCTTGCGGCGGTTCATCCGCATTAATTCAGATAATTGAATGCCGCGCCGCGCGCCGCGCCGTATTGCGCGCACTTTAGGAATCCCTTTATAGTCGCCCCGTTGAGTACACCAGTACGCCCGCCGGCGCAATCTCACTGCGCCGGCCAAGAAAGCCGCCCTCTCAAGGCGGCTTTTTTTGTGCCCGGGCGCCGGCGCGCCACCGGCGGCCGGCCACTGAGCATACCCCGCCGGGCGGCGCCGCACGCGGCCCGGGCGCCACTGCGGCCCGCCCGGGCGCCGCTCCAAGCCGCTCTAAACAGGGCTTCAACCTCCCCCCGGGGGGCCGGCCGGCGCATCAAAACATATTTGCCCGGGCGAATTGTTCCACAAGAAATGTTCCACGCTACCGGCGCCGCTCAGGCCGGCGCGCTGACCTTTTCCGGCGCCGCGCACTCCACCGCCTACAGCCTTGAGCGAGGCGGCCGCGATGAAGCCACCCCAGGCGCCCTGCCCGGCACGCATGGCCCCGCAACTGGTGACCCTGGTCGGCCGGCCGCCGGCGGGCGCCTGGCGTTACGAAATCAAATATGACGGCTACCGCCTGCTGGCCCGGATCGACGGCGCGGCGGTGCAGCTGTTCACCAAAAACGGCTATGACTGGACCGCGCGCATGCCGCGCCTGGCCGAGGACCTGGCGCGCCTGGCGGTGCATTCGGCGTGGCTGGATGGTGAAGTGGTGGTGCAGGAAGACGATGGCCGGCCGGCGTTCCAGGCGCTGCAGGCGGCGTTTGCCCGGCGGCGCACCGACGCGTTGGTGTATGTCGCCTTTGACCTGTTGTATCTCAACGGCGCCGACCTGCGCGGCGAGCCGGTCGAGCGGCGCCGCCAGGTCCTCGCCGCGCTGCTCGAGCATTGTCCGCTGCAGCGGGTGCGCCTGTCCGACACCCTCGACGCTGACCCGCTGCAGCTGCTGGCCAACGCCTGCCGGCTCAACCTCGAAGGCATTGTCGGCAAGCGCGACGGCAGCGCCTACAGCGGCGCGCGCGATGGCAGCTGGGTCAAGCTCAAGTGCGGCAACCGCCAGGAATTCATTATTGTGGGGTACACGCGCGCCGCCGCCGGTATCGGCGCCGTGCTCCTGGGGCTGCATGACGACGCCGGCCAGCTGGTGTACGCCGGGCGGGTGCGCTCGGGCTTTAGCGGGCGCACACTGGAGGCGTTACGGGTAACGCTCGCGCCCCTGGTGCAGGCGGCGCCGGCCGTGATCGATCCGCCGCGGCTGAATCAGCCGGTGGTGTGGCTGGCTCCGCTGCAGGTGTGCGAGGTCAAGTTTGCCGAAATCACCCCGGCCGGCCGGGTGCGTCATGCGGTGTTTGTGGCCCTGCGCGACGACAAGCCGGCGGCCGGCATCAGCCTGGAGAGCGACAGTGAGCCGCTGTGAGGGGCGCCCCGGCGCCTGGGAGGCCAGCCGTGCATGAGGTGGAAATCGACGCCGAGGCGTGCGTGCTGCAGTGCGAGGTCACCGCGCTGATCGATGAGCCGGCGCGGGTCAGTCGCTGGAGTACCGACCGCGATGCCCTGGGCTACCGCGAACTGGAGTTTCGGGTGGTGGCCGGGCAATGGTTTGACCCCGACGGCAATGCCCAGGACCTCGGGCCTAACGGCTGCGCCGAGGTGGCCGAGCGCTACGCCGAGTTTATCGAGGGCCAGCTGTGGCAGCAGCTCGATGCCGAGGCGCAGGCCATCGCCTAGCACCTGTGACCGGTCACAGCTCGACCCGAAACCCCTCTAAGCCCACCTCTTCGGCAAACTTGACCAGGGTATCGACCTTGGCCCAGGTCTTCACCGCGTCGCGCTTGGAGCGCACCGGGATCAGCCGCGCCGTGGGGCCGCCTATCCGTATGCTCAGCGTCCACTGGCTGCGGTCCTCTTCCCAGCGGCCGGCCACCGCCTCGCGCACCTGGCGGGTGCTGGCCAGCACGCGCAGGGTGTTGATGTCGACCGCCTGGCCGATCACTGCAGCTCCTGCAGGCGCGCCGTGGCGGCGGCCTCGATCAGCAGGTACAGGCGCTCGATGTGCACGGGGTTGATGCCGTGGGTCACGGTTTCCAGCGCCTCGACCAGGCCTTCGGCGCGGGCCTGGGCAATCAGGCAGTTGGTGGTGCTGCTCGCGGTGCCGACTTCGGCCAGGCGCTTGCGCAGGGTGCCGTGGTAGGCCGGCGGCAACACCAGGCCGGGCAGCAGTTCGTTACCGGCACGTTCGGTCACTGGGGCTTGACCTGTTTCAAGGCCGCCATGAGCGCATCCTGCTGGGTATGACTGATCAGGTCCAGGGCGGCGCCGGTGGTGATGATGCCCAGCGCCCGGCCGAAGTCGATGCCGCGCCCGTAGTCGCTGTCGGTGCCGGCATGAATGTCGAACAGGGCCGAGCCGAGGACGCGGCGAAACTCGCCGGGGGTGCCCTGCAGGACGAGTTGCAGGTCATCGGGCAGCAGGGCCAGGCCGGCGTCGGTGCGCTGCTGCTGGCGGGCAATGGCTTCGTGCATGTCTTGGCTCACGGGGTGGGCTCCTGTGGTGAGGGGATGGGGTACGCTAAAAACACTTTAGCGGTTTTGGGTTCCCATTTCCGTTGTTTTGGGTGACGCCGGCAGTAAAAAGGCCCCCAGCGCTTTCGAACTGGGGGCCTCGATTTAACATATCCACAAATTAGGCGCAGTGCCTGGACGCTACGCCGTCACAGCCCGGCTTTAGCCAGGCGCTCGGCGCTGGTCAGCGTCTTGCCCAGCACATAGCACGGTAGGGACTGGCCATTGGGTCGCGTGGTCGGAATGATCGTGAGTAGAGTCCAGCCCTCGACAATCAACTTTTCCGCGTCTTCGGCGGTTTGCGCTTCGCGCAGGTAGTGCACGCTTTTCAGTTCCACAGGTTGCTCCAAGAAGGGTGGCGAAGCGCCAGTGTAAAGGCTTTTGCCACCCTCGGTGGTGCGCAGGGGTTCGGTTAGGCGAATTCTTCCGGCTCACCCAGCTGCTTCTTAGCGCTGAAGGCCAAGCACCCGGCCAGGGCTTCCGCCGCCTGGCGGCGCGCTTCGATCAGGCGCCCGCCTTCTTCCGGCTCAACCCCGGCCGGCGCACTCAGGTAGGCATGCCGCGCCTGGCGGTAGGCGTTTAGATACTCCAAATCGTAGGTATCCAGGGTGACGGTCAACGGCTCGGTCAGCAGCGCCGGCGGCTCGGTGCGAATGTACTTGCTGCGGGTGGCCATGGGTGGGGCTCCTTGCGATAGTGAGGGGGTGGGTTCGTTACGGTAACGCCGGCCCATCAGCCAGCTGCAGCGCCGCGCCGTGCTCGCGCATGGTGGCCAGCACCTTGGCCACCTCGTCATCGCTCAGCGTCAGCATGGCCGCCATATAAAAGTGCATGTGCATGCCCATGACACGCGGCGTGCTGCCGCCGGTGTACTTGCGCCACTGCTGCCCCTGGGCCAGCCCGCACAGCTCGGCCATGGCCTGGCTGGTGGTGTTGAGGTCGTCTTTCAGGCGCGCCAAGGCCTGCGCCGGCGGCGGCGTGTATTGGCTGATGATCTTCATGGGGACTCGGATGCAAAAGGCCCCGCAGAAGCGGGGCCGGGGGAATCAGGCGAGGTACTTGACCAGCACCGTGGTGACGGTGGCCACCGTACCAATCAGGGCGGTGGCGATGCCGACCGGGTACCAGAAGGTTTCGCGGGTCATCTTGCCGGCCTCAGCGTGCAGCTTGCGGGTTTCGGCAATCAGCTTGAGGATCTCGACATGGGTCTTTTCGAGGTCGGCTTCTGGTTGGGTGTATGGGGTCATTTGCTCATCCTTTCGGGTCTTGGGCCGCGCTGTCTGCGCTTCCCTTGAGACGTATTATGTTCTCTTTGGGAACACAATGCAAGCATCTAATCATTCATGGCGTTACGGGTAACGCTGGAAAACTCGCCGCTGCAGCCGCCACCCGCGCCGCACGGTTGCGGGCCGCCACTTCCAACGCCTCGCCCAGTGTGCCCAGCTGCAGGTCGCGCATTTCCACCATCAGTATAGACACCACGTTAACAGCCTTATTGCGGTAGTCCTGATAAGCGGCCTGCGCCTCCGGATCCGGCGTGCCGGCCGGCTGCGCCTGGTAGGCCTCATAAGCGCGCACGCAAAATTCCAGCTCGTCCAGCAGGTACGGCGGCAAGGCCAACCGAACGGGGGTCGGATTGTTCATGGGGATTCCTTTCCTACAGGGCGGTACAGTAATGACGAAATTCCTACTGCGCATTGTCCAACAATTCTGACTCCAAGTCGCCCATACATTCGACGCAGATACCACAGCCGGAATCGCGCTTCGGGCTTTCTGGATGATTGACGAACAACCATCCACACTCGCGGCAATCCTTTGTAGGGGTCAGATTTTGCGGCTCCGGGGCCTTGGCCAGTTCAAACTCCCAGCGCTCGCCACAGGCCTGACAAATCGCCCGCAACGAACCCGAACGCGCCTGTTTCAACTGGCCACCACACGCAGCACAGGTACAGGTGGCCACCTGCTCGGCCATGGCCTGATCAACCGCTGAATGGTCTTTCTTGGGCTTGCGCAGCCCCTTGCCCTGGGCGGCCTTGAGCCGGCGATAATCGCGCATCAGCTGATCGCCACCTTCCTGCAGGTGCTCGCCGCGCTGCAGACGGCATTCGAGGCCATACAGCTGCAGCGCTAAATACTCATTGTCATCTTGCATAGGATCAGCCCTAAGCCTGCTTTCCGACGATATCTAAAAGCTCAGCCCGCATGCTCGCCAGCTCCGCCTGCAGCCGTTTGTTTTCACGCTGCAGCCGCTCATTTTCGCCCCGCAGACGCTCATTGTCTTCCCACGCTATGCCGCGCTCCTTAAGCGTCAAGGCATACTCGCTTTCATTGCGCCCCTGGTTGGCACGCAGCGCCTGCAATTCACCCTCCGCCTGCGCCTGCGCACGGTGCGCCTTGGTATGGGCTTCACTGGCCCTTTCCGCCACAGCCTCGGCACGCTCCAAGCGTTCCCGCCATGGGTCCATTGGGCGCCACTCACGCTCAACGTAACGCTGCGGATCCTCTGGCAGCAGCAAAGCCAACAGCCTATCAAAGCTTTCCTTATCAAGGTCTGGCCTGGACCGGAAGTCCTCATAATGAAGCAAACCGATTGCCAGGACGCTGCGCTGTACGGCCGTCAGATTCAGAGTTTTAAGGCCCTGGGTTTCCCGCTGTTGCTTGAGTTTCTGCCGGTGCCGGCGCTGCCGTGCCGCAGTCGATAGCGGCCCCTCTTGCTCGTCCTCGACAACAACTGCCGGGGCGACAGATTCGAGCTGGGCGAGTATTTCCGGCGGCAGCTCGTAAAAGCCGAATGACGCCTGTTCTTCCTTCGATGTGAGCACGGCCTTTTCTCCCAGGGCATTGCACCATGGGCGTAACTGTATGCCTGGCCGCCCTCTCAGTCAATACCTTTGAGATATCCCGAGGATATCTAAAAGCAATCCTCGGGATAACCACTGGCTACCCTTTGGCAATCTCTACAAAGTCGGGTGACACCAGCCTGCAATAGACAGTCAGAATGCGCCAAACCGCATAGGGGATATCGTTTCCATGACCGCCTGCCCACTTGCGGATTTTCTCCGGCCTCACCCCGAGCAAGCGCGCGGCCGTGCTGCCGGTCAGTTTGCCAACGCGCAGCGCCTCGCGGAACTCTTCGGTAGTCGGCGCCTGCCAGGCGGCCGAATAGGCATCGAGCAAACCAGGTCGAGCCAGGCCCAGCTCCACGACCGCCACCTGGCGCTCCATCACTTGCGGCGAATCGCCGGCTATCTCAAGGCTCGCCGCCCCCTCGCGAACCAGGGCACGCATTGCCTCGCCCAGGTCGGGCGCAGCCAGCTCTACCCGCGATCCATCGTGGTACCTCAGTGCGAACATTCAAGCCTCCCATGCTTGCCGCCGGCAACGCCGGCCAATAACGGCAAAGCGCGCCAACGGCGCGCCTTGCGGTATACGACGGGGCACTGGTGCACCCCTGGAGGCGTGACATTAATTCGCCGTCAACACACCGTCAAATTAAGGGTTTACAGACTCGTTACGGTAACGCATCAGAACCACCGCCCCCGCTTCCCAGCAGGTCCACCCCGCAGGCGAGGACAGCAGTCCCTGGTGGTAATGGTCATGACACTGATAGAACCCTTGGGATTCCAGCCAGCCACCAATCCTGACCAACAGCACCCGGTCGGGATGTTCCAGACCGGCGAGGGACGGTATCGAAAGCTTGAGGCAGCCAGCCGCAGGAGGGCCAACCTTATGGACATTGACGCGACGGTCAAACGCACGGAAAAAGGCCGCTTTCAAGGCGACCACATGGGCAGCTTGCTTAGTCATCGGGGCAGAACTCCGGTGTAGCGGTCTGAGCGGATGCCCGACCTTGCTGCTGACTCTACGGCGGCACTTACCCACCGTCAATTCGCAACGCGGCCAGCTCCCGCTCGCTCACTCGCACGCACCAGGCGCCCAATTGAGCCCGCAGCGCAACGCTGACACAAAGCCACCCCGCGCCATCGGCATCATCAAACAGCAGCAGCAGCAGCCCCGCAGTGGCGCAGGAGGACCAAAAAGACCGGGGTCGACCCCCTAACCTGACCACTGGAGCGCAGCGCGCGACTGACTAGGCCAAGGGCCGGCGCGTGAAGGAGCGAAGGGCCGGCGCTCGGTGTTGCGTCATGCCTGATCGCTTCCGGCCCATAGCGACTGGAAGGCGCCTAACTGGAGGAACGGCGGCCGGGCAGGCGCAGAGGCTTTACCTCTGAGCCCGCGCCTACAGGCGCGAAGTGGCTCAGGCATATTTTTGATAGGAGGCATAGTTACCCACATGGCACAGCCTATGCGCTTTCACGGCTCTTTCTTAGCTCCTGCGGTACCACTCCACAGCATGTTTTGCATATGTTTAAAACCCACCGACGGCGGGTTTGGGCTGCTCGCCCGATCGAGGCGCGCGCGCGCACCTTGGGCGGTGCTCCAGGGGGTAATTCAGTGGGGTTGGGGTGCTGCAGAAGGGGTAAAGGGGGCGGATCGGGGGGGAGGGGTTGCTACAGACGCGCGAAAGCCCCGCCGGGGGCGGTGCTAGCCGGCACTGGGCCGTCAGGTCTGGTCGGGGTGCCGCTTGTAGTTGGGGTATCGCTTGACGAACTCACGGCTCAACTGCGGCTCGCGCAGGCCAGTGTCACAGATGAACTGGGCAAACGTGCGCTGCCAGTCCTCACGGTAGGTGGCGTGAATTCCGTCACGCTCGCGCCGCTCCCGCTCTTGGCGGGCACGCTGGGCGCCATCGTGGGACTGCTTGCGCTCCCGTGCCTTGGAGCGGTCGGCCAGCGCTTCGGCCTTGGCGGCCGCGCTGTGCTGGTCGACGGCCTTTTTCAGCTTGGCTTTCTTGTCGGTGCGCGCCTGGGCCAGCAGATGCCCCAGGCCCAGGTCGATAAAGAACTGGGCACGCACGTTGATGGTGGTCCGGGTGATCCACTGCTTGCCATTATGGAAGATACGGCGCTGCTTGCGGCGGATGTACTTCGCCGCCTCCAAATCGCTCAGCAGGCGCGACACCGTCCACTCGTTTACCCCGGAATCCTCGGACAGGCCTCGCTGCCGGTTCAGGCGATACTCGCCGTCCTGATAGTAACCCAGGATCATGGTCGAAAAGTCCAGGCGGGCCAGCATCGGGCCAACAATGCGCGCCAAGGTTTCCCACTTTTGCTGGTAGGTCCGATAGCCCGCCGGGCTCAGGCAGTCCAGGCGGCGCAGCCAGCGCGCCTGACGGTTCTTTGCCTCTTCCTCGACCCGCTCCACCGCCTTGGCCATCAGGCCGTCATAGGCGATTTTCTGCTTGTCTGAAAGGCCACGCAGCCGGCGCGGCTGCTGCGAACGGTCGACGGTACCGACAGGGCGACGGCGTTTGACCGCGCGGGGCGGTATTTGCGCCAGGCCATTGAACTGGGCGCCTCGCACCGAATTGGCGAGGACAGTACGCACGGGCGCGAGCTTCATTTGCTCACCCCGCGCTGTGAGGGCGCGTTACGCGTAACGACAGTTCGGGACAACCCGGACCGCCGGCAGGTGCACGAATAGTACGCGCAGCCTGCTAGTGAGGCCTTGCTAAACATCATGTTTCCCCAAGTCTGGGGCTTGCCTAAAACATGATCGACGCTTAGACTCTCACCTTGCTACGGACGAGAACCTATATGGTTGCTCCGATCTCAAAACCCCGAGGATGCCAGTCCTACGGGGTTTTTCTTTTTAAGCCTGCCTGAATTCCGTTCTTTTTCCTGGTCTTGCGTGTGTCTCAGCATCTTTGTCGTGCTGATGACCGGGGCAGGATAACGCGACCTATCCCGCTAGTCCACTAATTGTGTAACGGTACACTTTCTCGAAGCGAAGCAACGGCCTGCAGAAGACCCTGCAGATAGAAGACTTCGCCGGGGTCCGCGTCCATATCTCCCTTGTTTCCCAGATGCCAAGCCAAGGAATGATAAATTGCATCGATAGTAGACGCGGAATCGCCTTGAATCAAAGAGTTCGAGTTGTGTTGTTGCGACATGAGGTGATCCTTCTACTGCTGCCGACATGGCCCGCATTCTATCCCGAAGCCATTTAACTGGATACACATACAGTACTTTTGTGTGGCCATCCTTTCCAGCGTATCGGGCAAGGCAGAGCGTTTCACCTCAACCCGATGCACTTACTACCGTTTGAGCGCCACGCTCCGCACATACGCCTGGCACGCCTGCAGCGCCTTCAATCCGTCGTCACCGTCGCCGGTGATGCCGATAATTCGTTGAGCATGCGCTGGGTCAAGTTGGACTCGCGCGGGGCCATAAACCACGCGTCCGGCGCCGGCGGCGGCTGACAACCCACAGTGACCACTGACGGCGACGGCGGCGTTATCGATGAGGACTGACAGCCGGACATTAGCAGTAGCAAGCTGGCCAGCAAGGTGCTTGCGGTCGTCTTGAGCATCTTTCAATTCCTTATGGTGAGTTGTGCTTTGCGCCTGCAGGCGCTGCTCCAGGGCGCCACGTTTGGCCTGCTCCGCCTGCAGTTCGCCCACGGCTGCCTCGCTGGCCTGGGCCAGCTGCAGCGCGTGCCGCTCTCCCAAAGCGGCCAGTTGCTGGCTGTAGTCGTTAGCCTGCCACAGCCACGCCAAACGCCCACCAACCGCCAGGCCCAGCAGCAACATCAGCAGCGCCAGGCGGCCCTCAAGGGCGGTCATGCGGCCATTCTCCCGCCGTAGTCGTTGAACATGGCCAGCAGGCGGGATTCGTCCTGCACCTCGGCTGCGCGTTCGTCCTGGTAGATTTCCAGCAGGGCTGCCACCTTGTGCTCGCGCTGCCCGTAGCCAGCACCGGGCAGACTGGCCCAAATCGGCGCGGCCAGCGCAATGGCGTCCTCGATCCGCCCGGCCTTGATCGCCGGCAGCGCCTTGCACTCGGTCAGAACCTTGATGGCCGCCAGGTCCTGCGCTTCGGGAATAAACCGCCCCCGAAATCCGTAGTTCTTGACGATGGAATCCCAAGTACGCGACAGGAACTGATAACGGCCGGCGGCGGTGCTTTTAATGCCATAGCGCGGCAGCGGCACCAGGATGCGCGGGTGATCGGCATAGCTGCCAAACAGCTTGCCGCCGACCAGCACGTTATAGCCGTCGTCGCTGCCCTTGATGGTGGTCGTACCCTCGGACCAGCCGAGCATGTCGAGAAACGCAAGCACGTTGAGGCCGCCCGCTTGGGCAGCCGTGATTATTGCCATGGTGTTATTCCTTAGATGGTGGCCACAGAACGCGGCCAAGGGAGGGGTTACAGCTGCAGTACCTGGAGCGGCCCGGTGGCTTTCTTTTTCTTGCCGGCGGCCTTGGCCTTGCCCTTTTTGCCCCCGTTGCATTCAACGGTGGTCGACCAGCCTGCCTGGGTGAATACCTGCTCCACGGAATCCACCTGATACTCGCCGTCAAAACCGTCTTTGAAGCCCTGGGCGTTGATCTGGCGCTCTGCAAACAGGTCGACGCGGCCCGGCATTTCCAATCGCACACCAGCGGTCGAGCGGTTGAACGCCGCCAGGCGCGCCTTGGCGGCCTGCTCGGCGGCGTTCTTATTCGGGTGTATATGGCGGTCGGTATGCACAGGCGGCAGGCCGTCCGGGGCGTCGTCGTTGTTCAGTTCGATAACGTCCAGGGTGCCCGTCTTGGCGTTATGGTGGGTGGTCTTGACGCTCTTATGGGTCGAGCGGTCCCCGAGGCGGAATGAGTAGCGGCCAACGTCCGAGCGCCGAATAGTGACCGCCGGCAGCGTTTTGCCGCTGGCCGTGACGCCAGCCTGCCGTTTGAGGACTATCAGCTTGCCGCTGGCCACCTTGGCGGTACAGTCATACAGGCGGGCAATGCGGGTAATAAAGTTGTAGTCAGACTCCCCAAGCTGGTCCGCCCGGTCCACGACAATCTGCACATCGCAGGCCGGTATCCAGCCATTGCGGCGGGCCACCGTGGCGACAATCTCGGCCAACGTCTTACCCTCGAAACTGCCGTTGCGGGTGGTCTTGCCACTGCCTCGCATGTCGCTGGCCTTGCCCCGAATCACCAGCGTATCCGGCGGCCCGGTCAGCTCAATCTCATCGACCGTATAGCTATTGATGCGGGTCAGCTGCGCGCCGTCATAGCCTAAAAAGACCTCGATCTTAGCGCCTCGCGACGGCAGCGACACCGCCTGATCGCGGTCGTCAATACGCAGCTCGAACTCGTCCGACTCCATGCCGGGCTTGTCGAGCGTGCGCAGCATCAGCAGACGGTCGTTTATCAGGCGCGTGATATCGGTACCGTCAGCGACGATACGAAATTGCGGTTTCATGAAAGGCTCCGGTTAGGCGGCTAGTCCCACAGCTGGACGGTCAGCTGGTCGGTTCTAGCCAGTTCGGGAAGGGTGATCAGCACCCCAGCGCGGTAGGGTTGCGGCTCGACGGCAAGGCCCGGATTGGCGCCCAGTACGGCCTCCACCGTGCCGCTCAGGTGCCCGTAGTAGTGAAAACAGATAGCGTCGAGTACATCGCCGTCAGACGTTCGACAAATCATCGCCATAGCGCGTGAACTCCAAGGTGAATGCCTGCTTGCGCGGGATTCCGCCCTGCAGCAGCGTGGGTTGTTCTTCCTCGATGTCGGTCAGGCACCAATTGCCCAGGACCTGGCCATAGCCGGTGGTCAGCCCCAGCGGTTGCAGCTGGCCGCCGATGCTGCGCAAGGTGTCGAGCTGGCCGAGGCCACCCCGGAACGAGGGGAAAATTGCGCCCTTGAGTGTCAGGCGCTCATCACCAATGCCCACCGCCTGCTGCGCAGAACGCCGGGTAAGGCGCTCCTGAGCGGCCCAGCGGAACGAGGTTTTGCGCCGCAGCTCGTCAAAAGCCGCCGTGTCCAGGTTGAAGTAGAACGGCTCCGCCTTGACGCTCAGAGGCTGTAGGATCAGCAAGTGCGGAAACGCCTTGATAGCTTCCTTAGGCGGGTCTTCCTTGGGGCGGATCGAGGCGCTGGAGAACATTTCCGAAAGGGAAAAATTGGACACCATGCCGCTAATACCGCCGGCCTGGTTGTACTTGTCCGCAATGTTGGAAATGGCCTTTTTTGCCCGGTCTGCCTGCTCGCCAAACTCGGCCACCCGCTCCTGCACTTGCGTGACCGCGTTGCTGGCCTGGTTGTAGACGGCCAACACCTTGCCGACCTTGGCCTGGGCCTGGGCGATACCGCCCATGACCCGGTTCAGCTTGCCACCGATCAGCTCACCCACCACCGGGAGGGTTTCCAGCTCGGAAACCGCTCCTTTCATTTGAGTAACGGCCCCATTCATGGGGCCAATCATGCCGTCCACCGTGCGGCGGCCAGCCTCTCCCGCAGCGGCAAGCGACTTTAGGCTGCCCTGCAGCTGTTCCATGTACGCCATGGGTTCATCCTCCCTACAGGTGCGGCGCGTCGTACAGCTGACGCGCGTTAAGGTCGCGGGTCGCGTCCTGCATCATTTGCATGAAGTAGGGCCGCAGCTCGTTGGCAAGCTTCTGCCGGTCCGCTACGTCCCCCTGGACTGTCACCGGGATGCTCAAGTCAAAACGCTGATCGAGCTTGAGGGATGCCGGCTCAACCTTGGCCGGCGCCGGCTTATCCGCTGTACGCTGGTAGTCACCCAGCATCTGGCCCGCCTGAGCCAGGCCAGGCCCGACTGCGCCCGCCGGCTGCAGGTTGCCCAGCAAGGCCGCCGAATCCCCGGCCGGTGGCCGCGTGAGCGGCGCGCCAGGGAAACGCACCTTGCCAGCGGTCAGCGCCGGCACCAAAAACGGATCCTTGGAATCGGGGTCCTTCGGGTCGTAGGAAACCGCCGGCTCAGCAGGCGCTGGCACGACCCGCAGCGGCTCAGGATCGTTACGCGTAACGACCGGATCGGACGGCGGCCGCGTGAGCGGTGCACCAGGGAAACGCACCTTGTTAGCGGTCAGTGCCGGCACCAGGAACGGGTCCTTGGAATCGGGGTCCTTCGGATCGTAGGAAACTGCCGGCTCTGCAGGTGCCGGCACGACCCGCAGTGACTCAGCGCCGTTACCCGTAACGCGCGGCTCAACGGGTACCGGCGTAACCGGTGCCGCCCCGCCTTCGCGATCTTCTGCAGGCGCACCCTGCTCCGCCGGCAATGCCGCAGGGTCAGGCTGCGCCTTGCTGGCAAACAGACTGCCGACCTTGGCGCCCAGCGCGTCACCGCCAAGGCTCCCAAGGATGCCGCCCACCAGGCCGCCAATGGCCGTGCCGACCACCGGAATGATCGAGCCCAGGGCTGCGCCCAGGGCTGCGCCCGTGGCTGCGCCGGCAATACCTCCGGCCAAACCACCCACCGCACTGCCGACACCCTCGGCCTTTTTCTCAGGCGCCTGGTCGCTGGCCACAGCGCTGCCAATCTGCAGTGCTGCCACCGCAGCGCCCAACACCGGAACACCCTTACCAAAGCTTGCCAGGCGGCCGGCGCGCCCAAGCAGACCGCCGACACGACCCAAGCGGCTGCGCCGAGGGTTGCGCCGTGCGGCGTCCCCTGCGCCGCTGCCCACCGAACTGCCGCCGCCATCACCAGCCCCGGCCTGGGGGTTGGTGACGAATACGCGCTGCACTCCAGCAGCGCCTGCAGCGCCCTTGGCAACGTTGTACAGGCCACGAGCAACACGGATGGCCGCCACCGCCTTGGTAATGGCAAAGCCCCCCGCTGCCAGTGCGGTAGCTCCCAGGGCCAAGGACGGCACCTTTTCGGCAATCCAGCCAATGCCGGTGGCCGTCGCCCGCAATACGTCGGCGGCCCCATCCGTCAGCGGCCGCAGGCCATCACCGATAGCCCGCAGCGCGTCGTCAATCTCGTTGGCGGTTTCTTTCCACTTCTGAGAGGACGTTTCGCGGCGCTCTGCCAGGTTCTGGTCGAGGATGCCCGCCGCGTCTGCAGACTGGGTTTTTAGTTCCTCGTACAGTGCCTTGTTTTGCATGTAAGCCATGAGCGCGGATTTGACCTGCATATCCGCGAACAGGTCGCCGGTACGCATGGCCTCTTCCAGCGCCTGCATCATGCGCTTGGCTTTTTCGGGGTCCGTCTCTTGGTTGATCTTGGCCGCCGCCTCAGCCATGGCAGCGGCCTTTTTCGGGTCGGTCTTCTGGATGTATTTTTGGGCCAGTGCAAAGCTGGCCTCCAGCGTGGACATGCCGCTTTGCAACCCAGAATTGAGCGACTTCTGGTAGTCAATGCCGGCGTCCTTGTACGCCTTAACCGTCTCGCCCGAGCCGATCTTTTCCATCCAGTTTTTGAGGTTGTTGGCAGCCTCGTCAGCACTGCCGGCAGATTTGATCTGCACCTGCAGGATCGAACCCAGCTGGGTGACGGCGTCCATGCCGTAGATACCCTGCTTCGCCATACCGGCCAGCAGTTCGGGGAACCACTTGGCCATGTCGCTGGCCTCGAAGCTACCGGCCTGGCCCTGGTAGGCGATGGCCTCCAGCGCCCGCTGCATCACCACGGGGTCGGTAATCTTGGCGTTTTGCCCCAGGGCGTTGATCATTCGGGCAGTGTCGGTACCGTCCGCGCCCTGCCCCACCACAAACTTGGCGGCCACGCTGGAATAGCGCGCCGCCTCCTGCAGGTCCATACCGGCACCCACCAGGTTGTTGAGGACATCCGCCACCTCGTTGCGCGCAAGCCCGGTGTCCTTGGCCGTGCTGATGATGCCCCGGTTTAGCTCGACTTCCTCGGCCTTGTTGGCGACGCCGGCCTTGATGGCGATATCCCGCACTATCGCCTGATAGTCGGCACTGACCTTGGTAGGCAACGCCACAGCCGCAGTGCCCACGGTGGCCTGCATAGCGGTTGATCGCAGGCCGGCTTTACCCGCCTCGATCTGCTGCAGCCCCTTGGCCTGACGGGCAGCGGTTTGCGCGGTTCGGCCCAGCGTGCGGTAGTGGTCCTCTAAGCGGCCAACCTCTACCCCCTGCTTGCGTAGGGCGGCTAGGTTGCGGTCCAGCTGGTTGCGCAGGCCGCGCGCGCTGGACTCTCCCGCCTCGCTGGCTTTCTTCCACTCATCACGCAGGCGCATGGTTTCGCCAATGACGCCCTGCAGCACCTTGGCCTCGTCGCCACGCTTCTTGAGCTTACCGATTCGGCCCTCAACGTCTTTGAACGCCGCGCCGACCGTTGCGCTGACCACCCCGCCGATCACAAGGCCAATGGAAAACTTGTTGTTGGCCATGGTTTCTCACTCCCACGCAGGCACAGCCCGGCGGCTCAATCAGAGAGCCACCAGACCATGCGAGCGAATGGCATTTGCTCCAGCTCGCTGGGCGAGAACCCGAGTTCTCGCGCCAGGCGCTTGGCAAGCGACTTTTGGAATCCGGGGGTGTTAAACCCCGTCTTGGTGGACCAGGCGAAAGTAGGCCGCGCGCACCCGGTTGTAGTCGCGGATGGTCAGCGAATGCAGCTCGGCCGGCGTGGTTTCGGTCAGGCGCTGGAACAGCAGCGTTTCCAGCTTGCTGTTGTCGTCGCCGGCCTCGGCCTCCACCTCCCGGCTCAGGCGAATCGAGGGCGATTGCAAGGTCAGGCGGTCGACCTTGACGCCTTCGCGCATGATAGGCGCCGCCAGGCGCACCACCGCATGCTCCAGAGTCAGCTTGAGCCAGGCCGGATTCTCGCCGCTGTCATCACCCAGCAGCTCCTTATAGGCCCGCTGCAGGCGGCGGTAGTCGCGCACCTGCAGGGCCGTCAGCTGATCCTCGGTCAGCTCGCACAGCGACCCCAGCATGAGTAATTCGCGCTGTTCGTCGTTGTCGCCCACCTGCAGGCCTACCATGAGGTCTTCGCTCACCGTAGGGCTGCGCATGGTCAACGCCTGCCGCGTCTCGCCGTAAACGTCCAGGGGCACGCTTAGGGACACCACCGCGCGGCCGTCCTCGATGTGGAGCCAGGTTGGAATAGGGTTGAAAATGGACATGCTAAGGCTCCTTAAATGGCGAGGTCAGCGCGAACGCCGGCCAGTTGGTCGACACCGTCGATAACGCGGATGCAGTTCACAGGATCGATTTCATAAATAACGCGGCCGCCGACTTCCAGCTTGTAGTAGCGCACCGCGATGCTGTGCTTCATTTCCGCCTTCTCGCCCGGCTTCCAGTCCCCCGGATCGACTTCCTTGAGCGCACCGCGCAAGGTAGCGACCACCGCCTTGGTGGCGCCGCCCTGCCCTTTGAAACTGCCCCGGAATACGCAGTTGAAACCGGTCTGGTCGAAGTCACCGAAATACTTGAGGGTTTCCCGACGCATGCCGTTGGACGTAAAGCTGGCCTCCAGCTTCTCCAGGCCCATATCCATCTCAATCGGCGCGTCCATGCCACCGCCGCGATACTCGTCGGTCTTGACCGTGAGCTTGGGCAGGGTCAGCGACGGTACATCGCCCTGCAGGCTGACACCGCCCACCGAGGCATTCATGTTGAACAATACTTCTGGAATAACAGCCATTGCGCGCCCTCCTTAGGCTACGTCGAGAACTTGGGTCAGGTATTCGTCGGTCACCTCGATTTCAAAAATCGGGTTCTCGGCAGGCGGCACATCGGTGAAGCGGATCACCCAGATGATCTTGCCCTGGGCCAACTGGCTGGCCGTGTTGCGCTCGGTGTCGGCGTAGACCTCAAAGTCGATCACCGCCCCGGCGGCCTTGAGGTCGCGCATGAAGGCTTGCACCGTCTCGGTCACATCCTTGACATAGCTTTTGGTAATGCCCAGGTCGACGGCCCATTTCATGCCGGCACGCACGGCCGCCATCACCATGTCGACGGTGCGCACCCGCGTGACGAATGCCCACTTGCTATCACTGGACAGCGTGCGGTTGCCCCATAGGCGATAGCCACCGTCGCGAATGATGGTGGTGATATTGGCGTTGTTGAGCAGGTTGGCCCGGCAAGTCGGGTCGTTGTCCAGGTACTCGACAGCCCGCACGGTGCCGGTGATGTTCTTGATTTCCTTGTTGGACGGCGAAGCCCAGAAACCGATGCTGGCATCGGTCTGCGCGAACAGGCCGGCCGCTACCGGCGAACCCGCCAGGTCCTCGTCGCCGTTACTGGTAACGCTCCACTTCTTGACGCCGGGGTCGACCATGTACAGCCGCTTACTGCCAAAGCCCACGGCATAAGCAATGGCCGCCTCGTCAGTGGTACCCGGCCCGTCGATCAGGCCAATCGCCTCCAGCTTATCCGCCAGGGTATCCATGGCGGTGGCCACCGCCTTGGTGGCCGAATGTTTGGGTGCCACCAACAGCCGTGGGTGCTGGTTGAACAGGCTTTTGGCATCGAGCAAGGCCTGCAGGCCGCTGCGCTTGCCATCGGCCGCCACGCCGCCAATCACCGAACTGGTGATGGTGGCCGCAGTGCCGGCAGAGGTGACACCTACAGCGATGATTACGGCCTTGGCCTGATCGAGAATCTGCAGGCAGGCTTTGGTCAGCGGCGAGTTAGGGCCGAACGCCGCCACGGCCTCGCGGTCGCTGACGACCTGCACCGGCGTATTGGGCTCAGCCAGGCCGACCCCTGGGGTGTAAACGTCGACAATGCCGATCACCGACGACGAGGGCACGCTGATGGTGCGCCCCCCCAAAATGACCAGCGAGGTGGTCACGCCATGGAAAAAGTTAGCCATAAATGCTCCCCATAGAAACGAAAAAACCGCCAATGGGCGGTTGAGTTGAACAGCTGGAAATGTGTTGCGCGTTAGCCCGCGCGGAAGCCGATGGCGAACCAGTACAGCGCGAAGTCCTGTACCGAATTCGCCCACTCGCCAATCATGATGTTGAAACTTTGCCCGGTGGTTTTTCCCTCCATAATCGCCGGGGTCAACGTGGCCGCCGGCACCCCTGGGTTGCTCTTGTGGTAGATCACCGGAATGACAATGAACGGCGCCGCCGAGAACCCACCCGAGTGGAATCCCACCTGGTACTCGGTGAACTGGCTGGGCAAGTCCCCCACGTTCAAGCGTCCCCACTGGGCCATAAAGCCGTTGTCGGTGTCCCAGTAGAAACCGTTCTGCGCCCCTGAGAACTGCGAGCGAACCGCCGCATTCAGCGCATTTCTCGCCCCGTCAGGCGTGTTGCCCCCGGTACCGCCCCGATGGATAGGCAGAATGCCGCTAACCAGCTTGCTAACGTCCATGCCTGCCAGGCCCAGGGCTATCGACAGATTCTGCGAGCCGTCAAACACCCCCCGCCCGGTTACATCACCGGTGAAACTCACCTCGCGCGCCGTCTGCAGCCTGGTCGCGGTGCCAGCGTTGCCCGTGGTCGGCCGGCTCAGCGTACCGGTGGCGATCTTGGCGGCATCCAAGCTGGGGATATCGGCAGCCGTCAGCGCCGCGCCCTCCAGCACCAGGCCCTTGGCGCTGACCCGCACCTTGGGATAGGTACCAGCCCGCACCCCCGTGCTCTCCAGACTGAGGGCAATCGCCACATCCTGAGCACCATCGAACTGGCCCTGACCGCCCACATCACCGGTGAAGGTGAACACACGCGCCGCCTGCAGCTTGGTCGCGCTGCCGGCGTTGCCCGTGGTCGGTCGACTCAGCGTGCCGGTGGTGATCTTGGCCGCGTCCAGGCTGGGGATATCGGCAGCCGTCAGCGTCGCCCCCTCCAGCACCAGGCCCTTGGCGCTGACCCGCACCTTGGAATAGGTACCGGCCTGCACCCCGGAATTGGCCAGGGTGACATTGATCGCCGCGTCACCGGCGCCGTTGAACTTGGCCGCACCGGTGGCATCACCCTTGAGCGAAATGGTGCGCTCGGTGGCCAGTGCGCGGGCCGTGGCGGCCTCGCCTTGGCTGATAGCCTCCTGCACCACTGCCAGGGTGGCCGTAACCGTGTTGGGGTCCTGCAGAATCTGCACGTTGGCGGTGCTGCTGACCTGAATCAGCAGGCGGATCACCTGAGTGCGGCCGCTGCCTTGCTCCTGCAGCGGCTTGAAGGTCGCGGGGTAGCTGGCCACCGCAACCAGCACCCCGGCGTCGTCGTACAGGCCGACCTCTCGCACCCACCAGCCGCCGACCTCCGGCAGCAGGATGCCCTCGGCCACAATCACGGGCTTGCCGCTCTCCACCGAAAGTCGGTTGAGTTTGACCCGGAACACCTCGTGAATCAGTTTTTTCTGCAGCTTAGAGGGCAGCGGCGTACTGCCGTTGCCATCCCCTATCGCCATGGTATTGATCTTGAGGGTGGTCTTGGTGGCGATGGCTTTCGCCAGCGCAGCCGCGCCCGCGTCAGTCAGCATGGCGACGTAAATCGCGTCTGTTTCTGCCATTGGTTCGCTCTTGAAGTAAGGGGCCTGCCCTCGCGGCAGGCCGTGAAGCGCTAAGCGGGCACTGGCCCGCCGTAGATGTTCGCCCCCGCACCCAAGGTCCGGTACTGGATGTACAAGCCCAGCCCGCGCAGGATCTCCCCGGCCCAAAAGCCAAAGAACATGCCGTTATCGGTACCCAGGCGCGGGTCGGGGGTCCAGCTGCCATTCATGGCATGACCAGGAATGGGCGTTACCGTGTAGTACGTCTGCAGCTCGTCCATGCACGCCTCAATCAGCACATCCAGGTCAGCCACCTGGCTGCCGGCCATCGCCGCCAGGCAGGCGCCGGCCAGCCACAGCCCGGTCATGTGTCCGGTGAAATCGTCCTCCACCGGCTTGGGCACGCTGTTGGTGGGGAAGTCGGTCGGCAAGATGCCCTTGGAGTCCTTGACGAACTTCACCAACCAGCGCAGCCAGTTCTCGGCGTAGGCGACCAGCTTGGGCGGTACGGGCTTGCCCCGGTGTACCAGCTCATACCAGGCCCTGCAGGCGCCCATCATTGCCCTGGGCTGGTATCCGGCCCATGCGTTGCCATCGCCCCAGTGGTACTGGGTCCAAGTGTCGGCCGGGCCGTAGCGGTAGTTATCCCAGCGGTTCCAGATGTACGCCGCTGCACCAGGTCCGAGGACGCCGAATTTCTGCTGGTACCACTGCTGCGAGTCGTACAGGAAATCAATCATGTTCCCCAGCTCGACGCTGTACGTCTCCGGGTCCAGGCAAAAGATCAGCGGGTATTGATAGCCGGGGTATGGCATGCCGTGCCAGGCGCCAATCTGCTCGGTGCCGTCCGAGTAGATATTGGAAAACGGAATCACCCCAGGGCTGTAGGCCAATGAGTCGTTGCGATAACCAACCACCGTGCAATCGCCAACCAGCCCGCGAAACGCCTGCTGACCGTTAAGGGTCAGCCGGTAAAGCATCGTGTAGCCGTCCACTCCGTCGTACAGGTCGGGCAGCTCGTTGATGCAGTAATACTCAAACGTCAGGTTCGTGTCGGCGTCGTTGTCCAGCAGAATATCCATTTCCGCCAGCTCGTCGTAGTTCGGCGCTGACGGATTCGGCCGGCCGGCCGCGTTGGGCTGGTAGCCTGACAGCGTGCCGTCCTGGGGGCGGATCTGCACAGTGGAAAACGCGCCATCCGTGGCCGGCAGCATCCACCACCACCGCCAGCCGTCCTTGTCCTGAATACGGACGTTAAAATTGCCGTCCGCTCGGTAGGTAATGCTTTTGAGCGGCGCCTTTTTGCTCGGCTGCAGGTAATTACCGATCACATACCACCCGCCATTGCCGCCACCTGGGAAGAACGAGCGCACCACGTTGCCCGCGCGCCCGGGAAAGATCACCGGCACATGCCGCTCTTGCGACGTAATGTCAGCCGAGTGCACCACCGCGCGCAGGTCCGCCATGATGAACTCGGACCCATCATCCTTGGCCACCCGGTAGAACTGCGACAGCGGGATATCGTGCTGCAGTACCTGCCAGCTGGAGGTCGATTCCGGCAGCATGTAGCAGTAACGAGTGCCGGTGTTTTCGACTTTCTCCGGGGCAATCGTGACCTCGACCTTGGCAGTCAGCGCGCCATTAGCCCGGTCGACCCCGCCGAAGCAGGTCCGCACCTTGGAATCCTTGCCGACGCGGAACCACACCGATTGTTGCTCGATGGACACCTGGGCGGCCACATCGGTCTGCAGCGTGATGTAGCCCTGCGAGTCGCGGCCGTACTCCCGCTTTGCCTCGCTGGGGTAAGCGAACTCGTAAGAAATGCCGTCTGTAAACGGCGTGGCGGCCACTGTGCTCTGCCGAAAAAACCGGTCGGTCGAGTCGATCAGGGTGTACTCATGCGCCGTATACAGGCAGGCGTCCATGGCTTTCTTGTAGCGTTCCTCGCCGGTGATACGCCACAGCAGATAACAGGCGTCCATGTACCACAGCTCGCCGTCTGCAGCGTTGCCCATCTGGTTGACCCCGCCCAGCAGCGGTACATGCAGCGGGCGGTTGTGCTGCACCGCGTTGCGCGGGATCAGGTAGCCGCCATGCTCGACCGGTTGCCGGGTGGCGTAGTTGAACAGGTGGGTACCGTTTAGGCTGGTGTCCTTGAGTTGCACCCGGCCGATATCGGCGCCGGTATGCCCGTCTGATAGCACCTTGCCGTCGACGGTGATTTTCTGGCCGGTGTGGGCAATGATCCAATCCACCTCATACACCGTGCCGTCCTTGTCCCAGTCGGTCGAGCCGTCTTCGCGAAGTGCGCGCACGCCGGCATTGATCGCGCCCCAGGCCAGCGCACCGTCGAAGGCAAACGTCGCCTTGTCCAGGTACTCGCCCCAGTGCGGCGCACCATGCGGAATCGACAGGGCGCCATTGGTGAAGGCGAACGGCACGCCCTTAAAGCCGCTGTGCGTCGGCTCGACCGGGTCCACCGGCCAGTTGGCCAGCACCGGCTCCTTGGAATTGATGATCCAGTTACAGATACGGCGCTGCGGCGTGTCAGGGATCGGCTGGCCGGCATAGAAATACTTCTCGTAGGCCTCCCAGTGCCATATGGCGGCCTCCAGATAGCGCGGGTCCTGGGTAGCCAGGTAGGCATGGGCATAGCCCAGCACATGCAGCGCCTGGCCCTCGGTGGTACCGTCGCCGTTGGGTTGGTACTCCATCTGCGAATGGGCGATGAAATGCCGGTTGTTCGACAGCACGCCTTGGTTGTTCTGCACATAGTGCTGCACCGTCGCGTCGACGGTGTCGCCGGTGTTGTTGCGCAGAAAGCGGTGATGGCCCTCGATCAGGCTGACGGCATTGGCCAGCGCCGTGCGCTGACTGACCGGGCGCCGGCTGTTGAGCGGATTAAGAAACATTGAGCCACCCCCCGTCATAGAACCCGGACCAGCGCACCCCGTCCCACAGGAACGTCAGCAGGTCGGCCGAGCCCTTCTCGAACGACAGCACCGGCGGGCGGTTGGCCGGCCAGCGGACGTTGTTCGGGAACGTCACCCGGTTGGCTCCGGTACCCTGCTGCAGGCGCACTGAGAACGACCAGGTATAGCCCGGCGGCACTGCCGAATTGGTGAAGGTCAGCGCGCACTGCGGCTGATCTAACGTCACATCGAAAAAGGACACCCCGGCGGTATACGCCACATCCAGCGCCAAGGCGCTGCCGGCAGCGGCAATGGCTTTACGGC
>Ga0213825_1000241_pt1 | contig 41071 bp, 32 predicted proteins | sample MC6MC0900MG_FD_179896 | JGI IMG/M metagenome (GOLD analysis project Ga0213825, IMG submission 179896) | Enriched soil aggregate microbial communities from Iowa State University, Ames, United States - MC6-MC0900-MG | ecosystem: Environmental > Terrestrial > Soil > Unclassified | place: USA: Iowa...
CCCCAAAAAAAGTTAACAAGGAGGTATTCCATGGATTTAAAAGAAAAAATGAAAAGCGGAAAACTTTACGACTGTGTAGACGATGCCCTAATCGCAGAACAAACCAGCTGTCTGGAAATCCTTTACGACTTCAACCAAACCCGCCCATCCGAAGGAGAAAAGCGGCAGGAAATCTTAAAGAAGCTTTTTGCCGAAATCGGAACAAACTGCTACATAGAACCCCCGCTCCACGCCAACTGGGGACGTCACGTCCACATGGGTAATGACGTATATGTAAACTTTAATTTAACCCTAGTAGATGACGCAGACATCCACATAGGAAATAACGTCATGTTCGGCCCAAACGTTGTAGTAGACACGGCCGCCCATCCCATCCGCCCCGACATCCGAAAAAGGCAGATCCAGTTCAACGTTCCCGTTACCATTGAAGACAATGTATGGATCGGAGCCGGAGCCATCATCCTTCCAGGCGTCCGAATCGGTGAAAACAGCGTAATCGGAGCCGGAAGTGTTGTAACAAAGGATATCCCTGCCAACGTAGTAGCCTATGGAAGCCCATGCCGTGTCATAAGGGAAATCGGTGAACGGGATATGAAATACTACTTCAAAGACTGGGAAATTGATCCAGAATTAATTAATCCTAAAATATAACCTCTTCTCTAAGCCTTCTCTAAACCTTCCTGCTTTCAAAGTAAACAAACTTATCAATAGCATCTAAAATATCACTGAAATCCTCCCGGGGAGCCAGATCAATATATCGCTTCAGCAGCTCCCCTTCCTGCTTTTTATACGGCCCGTAAAAAATGTCATACAGATTATGCCCTCTCATATAAATCTTAAATTTCTCCATATGAACCTTTAAATCTTCCGGGGATTCCATATCCTTCCCCACTGCTTCCGCAAACTGTTTTCCGCTCTTTAACCGGTAAAGGTATTCCTTCCATTTATCAAACAGTGTCTGATAAAATGCATCTTCATCTTCCACCACTCCAAGCTTTGCCATGACCTTAGGATTCAGGAAATAATTTTCAAAAGAATAGTACTTTAATATAAGCACATTTTTTCTCGTAACCTTAGGGAGCTTATCGACCTCCTCCAGACTGCGGTCATCATAATACCGGCAAAGCTGGCCTGCCAGCTCCTCAGGATTCTTCCCATCCCCATCCCGGATCATTAAGAACTGATCCCTTAAATAAACCTGGTTCATATACTTTAAATTTGCATACGTCTTTATATTGGTACAGCTGTTAGTGGTAATAATAGAGATCCTGGATAAATTCCCCTCCTCATCATAGATTTCCGAATAATATTTTTCCAACAACAAAGGCAGACGGCTCTTATCCTGCTTGCCCTCCACAATAAACACAAAGCTGACTCCAAGAAGATCGTTGGCTCCATAGCCCAAATCGTCCAGAATAGCGTCAATATCGGTTCTGTCCCTGACAACAGAATAACCGTCACGTTCTAACACCACCTGTCTGATCTGGCGTCTGGTGAAATTAAACAGCATGCTGGGAGAATGAGTGGTAAAAATCACCTGATTCTTCTTGGATAACCGGTAAAGGATCTCACTGGATATTTTCTGAAGCTGGGGATGGAGGAAAATCTCAGGATCCTCTACAATAACAATGCTGGGAATCCGTTTCTCATCCTCTGTGTAAGTCTCCAAAAGTGACAGCATATAAAGGCTTTTCATGCCATTGCTCAAGTTGTTTATAGGGCTTAGCTTTCCTCTATCCACATGATAAGTCTCCGCTGTTACTTTAAACAATTCGCAGGGATTGCAGTTTAAAGAAAAGCGGATTTCCTCATAGCCGCCGTTTTTTCTGTAATTGTCATTGACTCTTTCGGCAAAATTATTTAGGTTTAACTGATACATCTTATATTCCAGCAGCTTTGCCGTCTCATAGATCTGCAGGTCCTCCGGCTTCTTCTGGTTGATCAGTCCGATGCATTTAAAGCACTGGTTGCATTCTCTGGCACTGTCAAACATGCATACCTGGGTCCGTAGCTTTGACAGCTGGTCATCCTCCTGGAAAAGCAGCAGATCATTCTGAAACTGGTTTAAATCCCGTTCTGAGTCAATGTAATAAAGCCTTGGAAAGATATCCCTGATATACCGGTTATTTTTCCTATACCCATCCTTAAACCGGACGACCCCGTTCCAGTTTACCTGATAGATGAACTTCAGGCTTCCTTCCCGGTAAGAAGGCAGCTTTGTTTCAAAGTCATGGTGCCACGCCTCAAACCGCTTATACTGGCTCACCACCCCTCCCCTGTGAAAGGACGCCAAATCCTCCGGCGTAATTGCCAGGGTCATGGTGATCTCTATGTTCTGTTTCTTCTCATTAAAATCCTCTTCCGTAACTTCATAGGCGCCTGCAACTGCCCGTATGGCATCTAAGACACCTGTTTTTCCCGTATTGTTCTTCCCTACCAGTATCAGGGCATTTTCCACATTTTGAATTTCCATATCCCGTATGGATTTAAAATTTTTGATATGTACTGATGTTATCTGCATAGGCCTCTCCTTTATAAAACTCAGTATAAAAGGCTGACAGGAAAATTTCAAGTTCTGCCTGAAAAAAAATCACACTGTCCTTTCCTCTTCATCATAGTATACAATATATTATTTCACAGGAGTAGTTCCTATGTTTGATCCTTATCTGGTGCTTACACCTCTGCACTATATTTATCTCATCGGCGTCATTGTGATCCTGACTGTCATGGTTCTTAGAAAGGATACGCCCCTGGTCTGTATCCTTTTTCTCTTCCTCCTAGGTCTTGTAGGCCTTAAGTCCCTGACCGGAGGAATCATGACTGTATTCAACGCCATCTTGTATGCTTCCAGGGAGTTTATGGATATCATCGCAACAATTGCCCTTGTCACAGCCTTATCGAAATGCTTAAAAGACTTGGGAAGCGACTATCTAATGATGATTCCCATGTCAAAGGTCATGAAGACCCCTTCCCTGACCTGGTGGATCCTGGGAGGTACCATGCTGTTATTTTCCCTCTTTCTTTGGCCTTCTCCATCCGTGGCTTTGGTCGGGGCGATCATGCTGCCCTTTGCAGTCAGGGCTGGTTTGGATCCTCTGGCAGCTGCCATGGCTATGAACCTATTCGGCCATGGAATTGCTTTAAGCTATGATTTCGTCATCCAGGGTGCTCCGTCTATCTCCGCAGCAGCAGCCTCTATTACAACCGACGAAGTCTTAATCAAGGGACGGCCTTTGTTTTTGGTAATGGGCATTGTTACCGTTGCTTCCGCATATTTGTTAAACAGGAGCGAGATTGCTGCCTGCTGCCAGGAAGTCCATATCCAGAATGCCGAGGAACACCATGATATCGGAATTGCCGCAATTACAATGGCAATTCTTACCCCTCTTTTTTTCCTGGCCGACATCCTTCTTATGCTGGCTTTTGATTTAAAGGGCGGAGACGCCACCAGCATGGTTTCCGGCACAGCCGTCCTGGTTATGTGCATTGGAGCATTTTTAGGCTTTGGCAGGCATTCTCTGGAAAAAGTGACATCTTATGTTACGGACGGCTTTCTTTTTGCCATTCGGATCTTTGCTCCCGTCATCATCATCGGGGCATTTTTCTTTTTAGGAGGAGGGGGAATCACCTCCATCATGGGAGAACAGTTCCAAAGAGGCATTATGAATGACTGGGCCATCTGGCTGGCTCACAACGTTCCTCTCAATAAATATATGGCTGCTTTTTTCCAGCTGGTGATCGGCGGCTTAACAGGCTTAGACGGTTCTGGTTTTTCCGGGCTTCCCCTTACCGGCTCTCTGGCCCACACCTTTGGTACGGCAGTGGGAGCTTCGGTCCCGATTCTGGCTACCCTGGGACAGATTTCCGCAATTTTTGTCGGCGGTGGCACCATCGTCCCTTGGGGGCTTATCCCTGTTGCAGCCATCTGCAGCGTAAATCCCCTGGAACTTGCCAGGAAGAATATTCCTCCGGTCATGATCGGTTTTCTTGCTACTTTTATTGCTGCCTGTTTCCTATTATAGATAATCCAGATTTAAGGAGGGATTTCCATGTGCGGAATTGCTGGTTTTTACAATCCGGAGCGCGATTACCAGAAAGATAAAGCTTATTATGAGAATATCCTGAAACAGATGTCAGAAACCCAGAGACACCGGGGGCCCGACGATTCAGGGATCTGGCTCTTTCATCAGGGAGGCATGTCTCATGCCCGTTTATCCGTTATCGACTTAACAACCGGCCGACAGCCCATAACAAAAACTGAGGCAGGCAAAACATTTGGAATTGTGTACAATGGAGAAATCTACAATACAAAGGAGCTTCGCCAGGACTTAAAGGATCGGGGTCATTCCTTTTCCACCTCCTCCGACACAGAAGTGATTTTAACCGGATATATGGAATACGGACCTGATTTTGTGAAGCAGTTAAACGGCATTTTCGCCATTGCCATTATGGACCCATACCGGGAATGCTTATGTCTTTGCAGAGACCGTTCCGGCATAAAGCCTCTTTATTACACCATACAGGATGGAGAAATCATCTTTGCTTCGGAGTTAAAAGGAATCTTTGCATATCCCGGCATCCGGCCTATGATAGACCGGAAAGGATTAAACGAAATTTTCTCCCTGGGGCCGGCTCATACCTCCGGATGTGGTGTTTTTAAAGGAATCAATGAAATTCTTCCGGGCCATATGCTTCTCTGTTCTAAGGACGGCTTCCACCTAAAATGCTACTGGAAGTTAGAAAGCAGACCTCATGAGGACAGCTATGAGGAAACCATTGAAAAGACCTCCTTCCTGGTTCAGGATTCCATCCGGCGCCAGATGGTTTCCGACGTACCCATCTGCACCTTTTTGTCAGGTGGGGTAGATTCCAGCCTGGTCTCGGCAGTCTGTGCTGCGGAACTAAAAAAGCAGGGCAGACAGCTTACTACCTTTTCCTTTGATTTTGTAAACAATGATAAATTCTTTAAAGCCAGCACCTTCCAGCCTTCACAGGACCGCCCCTTTGTGGACCAGATGGTAAAATTCTTAGATTCCGACCATCATTATCTGGAATGTGACAATGGCACCCAGGCAGACCGGCTTTATGACTCTGTTCTCGCCCACGACCTGCCGGCCATGGGGGACATTGACTCTTCCCTGCTCCACTTCTGCTCCATGGTCAAACAGTTTAATAAAGTAGCGCTGACCGGGGAATGCGCAGATGAAATATTTGGAGGATACCCCTGGTTTCACAAGGAAGAATGCTTTAAAGCCCATACTTTCCCCTGGACCATGGATTTAGGAACGCGAAAAGCCATCTTAAAGGATGAATTTCTGGATTATCTCAAAATGGATGAGTATGTGTTGGAAGCCTATGAAAAGTCTGTGGCGGAAACTCCCGTCTTTTCCGGGGATAATCCAACAGAGGCAAGAAGAAGAGAGATTTCCTATTTGAATCTCCGCTGGTTTATGCAGACCTTATTAAACCGTATGGATCGTGACAGCATGTATTCCGGTCTCGAGGCCAGAGTACCCTTTGCAGACCACAGGATCATCGAGTACGTGTGGAATGTCCCCTGGGATATGAAAACAAGGGATGGGGTGGTGAAAAATCTCCTCCGCCAGGCTGGAAGGGGGCTTCTGCCTGATGAGATCCTATTCCGCAGGAAATCCCCGTACCCCAAGACCTATGATACCAATTATGAGGCGCTTTTAGCGGGGCGGGTAGAGGAAATGGTTGCTGGCGGTTCTGCTCCTGTCATGGAATTTTTAGACGGTAAGAAACTGGAAAAACTCCTGTCCAGCCCTTCGGATTATGGAACGCCCTGGTACGGTCAGCTCATGGCTGGTCCCCAGATGCTTGCCTATATTCTCCAGATTAACTACTGGTTGGAAAAATATCAAATCACAGTGGAATAAAACAAAGAGGTGCATAAGTCTTTCATAAGACCTTTGCACCTCTTTACCTACCCTTTATTCAATCTCTTCCAGGATTCTTCCCATATCCGACGTATCGCCAATGAGTATGGCGCCTGTGAGCTTGCCTTCTGCATAATAATAAACCTTATAAATCTTCTTCTCTACATCTTCTTCCCGGCGAACTTCATAGGTTCTTCCCGGGTCCTTTCCCGGGTCGCCTACTGCAAACAGGGAAGTATCCATTCCATTAAATGTGAGAGCTGCTGTCACGGTTTTATAGGAAATCTTCTCTCCGGCGGCATTGGCTCCTGCTGCCTTACCCATCTCCACGGCCTGAGGCCAGATGGCATAATTGATTCCTTCATATTCTGCACAGTCCCCGCATGCATAAATGCCGGGTACCGTGGTTTCCATGTGCTCATTAACGATTACTGCCCGTCCGGATTTCGCCCCGGCATCTTCTGCCAGAGATACATTAGCCCGGACTCCTGCGGATATGACCACCAGATCTGCCGGCAGGACCGTACCATCTTCCAAGCGGACACCGGTCACCTTCTCTTCCCCTTCTATCTCACGGGTAACTGCCTGGAATTTCACATCAATTCCCTTTTCCAGAATGATAGACTTAAGAAACTCACCGGACTCCTGATCCAGCTGACGCTTCATAAGCTGGTCACCATGCTCCAATACTGTCACAAAAAGGCCTGTCCTTTTTAATTCCCAGGCTGCCTCCAGTCCCAGCACACCGCCGCCAATGACCACGGCCTGCTTTGATTCTGAAAGGAGGGAATTAAGCTTCTCAATATCAGAAAGCCGGCGTATGGCAACCACTTCATTCTTTTCACTTCCAGGAATAGGAGGAATGAAGCATTCCGATCCCAAAGCATAGATGCATTTGTCATATTTAAGCCGGATTCCGTCATCAAAGGTAACTTCCTTTTCTTTCGTATCAATCTTCTCCGCCTGTTTTCCCGTAAGGTTTAAGATCCCTTTCTCTTCGTACCATGCCGGGTCATGAAGAAGCAACTCTTCCCTTTCATCCTTTCCCATCACGGCTTTTGTCAGCATGGGCCTTGAATAAGGCAGGCAGTCTTCTTTCGTTACCATGACAATGGAACAGGTGGAATTTCTTTCCCGAATCGCCTCAGCCGCACTAACACCAGCCGCACCATTACCAAGTATGAGGTATAACTCCTCCGTGTTTTTATGGAAATTATTTTCTTCTTCCTCATAAGGGACAAAATTTTCCGACCCTACTCCGCATACCGGACAAACCTCATTTCCCGCCTCAAATACGGCGCCGCATACCAGGCATTTGACCATGTTCTTCTTGCCTTCTCCCATGTAAAAGTACCCCCTTCTCATGTCTCTTATGTTAGTAAAAGCTCTACCTATGATCCTATCATAACATAGTTTTTTACGATTTCAAGCACCTTTCCGTTATTAATTCGTAAGCATAGAAAGAAAACCGTAAAGCCGAAAATCCGACATTTTATGATAAACTATTCACGTAAGAAAATTTTAGCCCATGAGCGAGTGAATCCTGTTGGTTTACTCCATGCACTTCGGACTGAAAAGAGGAATCAAAATGAAAAAATACAGCATTGGAGAAGTTTCCGACCAGTTAGGCTTAAGCCGTGACACCCTTCGCTTTTATGAAAAAAAAGGGATCATACAACCGGAAAAGCAAAAAAATGGTTACCGAACCTATACATATGATGATATAAAAAAGCTTTCAAGCATCATGTTTTATCGCAGATTGAACTTCAGCATCGAGGATATCGGACGTATCCTGTATAAAAGCTCCTTTCCTTCCTATTGTTCCATGATACAGGAAAAAATTACTGAAGAAAAACAACAGATGGAAAAGCACCGTCAATCCCTCATCCATCTGACTCATTTGCAGAAACACTATAAAAACGTAGAAAAATATTTAAACCGTTATGATTTAAGACCCATGCCTCCCCATTACCAAATGCCCGACAATCACTTCATCAATCAAGAAGATATCTCTGATTTATGCTATATCTGCCAGGAATATGGGATAGAGGGGAACCAGGCGAACCAGATAAACGAATTCTTCATGATCGCTGAGGATACTGCCTCCATTATGAAATTAAAACAGGAATTAAACGGCTATCCCTTACTAAAACAGGAACGATGTGTATATACCGTGGTTGCATCAGACAGCCCTGTTTTAGAATCACAAGCCGTTATAGACGCGGCTGACTGGGCAAGGCAAAAAGGGTATTCTCCTCTCGGAGTTGCCTACAGCGGGCACTTATTAAGCTGCGCCTTTAAGGATACCGCAAAAGAAAATCAGGAAAAAAAGGCAGATACACCTATCAATTACATTGAAGTGTATCTGCCGATACAGTCATAGAGGCTTTACTGCATGTTCTTTATGCTCTATCTTTTTCCGTATTTTCGTCTATCTGCTTTGGAGCAGGCTTAAATACCGTACTGTAAATATAAGGTACCAGAACCATAGAAACATTTCTGTGCTTTCTTAGCCTCTGCATTATGAAATAAGTGGTCTGGTTATGAAGAATATTGGCAAACCAGCTCTCTTCCATAAAACGGGACATAACAACTGTGATCATTTCTCCCGGAAGCAGATCAGCTTCTTTTTTGCTGATATACTCTTCCACCGGCTCAATAAGCTCCCGGTAAGGTGACATGATGACCTCTAGAGGTATATCAATTCCTGTTTCCTTCCATTTTTTCTGAAGCTGCTGGCTTTGTTTCTCATCCGTAGCTATGTGCAGAGCAACCACATTGGAAGTAATTAAATTTGCATAATTTAACGCTTTCAGTACGGACCGGTTAATTCCCCCAGTCAGTACAATGCAAAGATTGGTGTCATGACTGGTGCTTTTATGATAATGGGACATAAAGTCGTTTACCACCAACTGCCGTCCGACAAACTGATAGTGAATTTCAATGCGGTGCATAATATAAACAAGAACCGGTATGAGAATGGCAAGCGCCCAGGCACCTTGTGAAAATTTAGTCACAAATACAATGACTGTTCCCGTAGCCGTCATAATTGCACCAAGGCCGTTTATACACATTTTATACCAATAGCCATTTCCCTTCACCCGGATCCATCTGACCAGCATTCCATATTGGGACAAGGTAAATGACAAGAAAACTCCGATGGCATAAAAGGGGATCAGATAATGGGTTTCTGCCTTAAATACAATCAGCAAAAATGCTACTGCAAAAAAGATGAACATAATCCCATTGGAAAAGCTGAGCCTGGTCCCGCGGTGCATGAACTGACGGGGCACAAATCCATCCTCCGCCAGAATCGCCAGAAGCGTAGGCAGACCGTTATATGCAGTATTCGCAGCCAATAACAATATAAGGGAGGTTGCAAACTGTAGAATATAAAACATTGGCCCTGGTCCAAACACTGCCATGCCAAGCTGGGAGATCACCGTCTTCCCCTCTAAAGGAATGATATTTAAAGAAGTAACCAGCAGCACCGAACCTCCGAGAATGGTGATAATAATCCCTACCAGAATAAAAAGTACACGTTTGGCGTTCCGCTGTGACGGTTCACGAAAGCTTGGAACCGCATTGCTCACGGCTTCCACTCCAGTGAGAGCCGAACATCCGGAAGAGAAGGCTCTTAGCAGCAGGAACAGGGAGATCGTTCCGGCTCCGCCTGCAACAGGCTGAATCGTTTCAGAATAATGGACCGGCGGTAAATTCCCCGTTATAAGCCTTACAAATCCGGTTGTAATAAGTACCAGCATAATAATGATAAACACATAGGTAGGAGCTCCGAATAGCTTGGAAGACTCCTTCATTCCCCTTAAATTAAAGAGTGTAATGGTACATAGAAAAAGCAGGGCAAACAACAAGCGGTAATCTGCTAATTCCGGAAAAGCGGAAATGAGGGCTGCCGTTGCAGCAGAAAGGCTAACCGCTACCGTCATCACATAATCAATAATCAGGGCTGAGGCTGCTACCATTGATGAGCCTCTTCCAATATTTTCAGAAGATACGATATAGGCGCCTCCGCCGTTTGGGTAGTTTGCAATAATCTGCGAATAGGAAAAAGCTAAAACTAAAAACAGCAGTATGATCGGTAATGTAACATATCCAAGGTAATGAACCGCCGACAGTCCCAGAACCGGAGCCAGAACCAGCAGCATTTCTTCAATTGCATACGCCACTGAGGAAACCGCATCACTTGACATAATGGGAACTCCCCAAAGGATCCCCATCTTTTCTCCTTCCAGATCATTGCTTTTCAATGTATTTCCCAACAATATATTTTTTATCTTTCTCTTTGAATGCATTTTAATATCCTCTCTAACTCCTTATCTGTCTAATTTTAGTATTGCCAATAACCTCAATACTATATAAAAATACACCTGATGAATCATAGGCTTAAATTTATTGATTGTCAATAGCGTTATTCCTATTCGGCCGTTAAGAATCGTTACGATTTTAAATGGTTTAAAACAAAAAGCGTTTCTTCCGTAGATACCAACCACAGAAGAAACGCTTTTTTATTTTGTATTGTACCTATTTAACGAATTATTTCCCCATGCATGGAACTGCCTCGGCTCACTGGAAATAGTTCACGCCGGATTCAAAAATCTTCATATCCTGCTCACCGTAAATGTTCATGGCCACCGATTCGCCGCGTCGTTCGGAATGGGCCATCTTGCCCAGGATCCGCCCGTCAGGGCTTGTGATACCCTCAACCGCCATGTAAGAACCGTTGGGATTCCAACACTCATCCATGGTAGGGCATCCCTTGTCATCCACGTATTGAGTAGCCACCTGGCCGTTATCAAACAGCCGTTTTATCCATTCATCCCCTGCAACGAACCGTCCTTCTCCATGAGAAGCCGGATTGCAGTAAACGCCTCCTAATTCAGCCCCTGTTAGCCACGGCGATTTATTTGTAACCACCTTTGTATAAACCATCTTGGAAATATGGCGGCCAATGGTATTCATTGCCAGCGTAGGAGAATCATCCCGCTGCTCTGTGATCATTCCTTCCGGTACAAGCCCCAGCTTGATCAGAGCCTGGAAGCCATTGCAGATTCCTAACATCAGGCCGTCTCTTTCATTTAAGAGCTTCCCGATTTCCTCCTTGATCACTTGATTCCGGAATAAGTTGGCAAAAAACTTGGCAGAACCATCCGGTTCGTCACCTGCGGAAAATCCTCCAGGGAACATGACGATCTGGGCTTTGGATATTTCCCTGCGGTAGACTTCCACCGATTCCCTGATGTCCTGGGCCGTTAAATTCCGAAAGACCTTGGTCACTACATTGGCACCTGCTCTTTTAAAAGCCCTCTCGCTGTCATACTCACAGTTTGTACCAGGAAACACCGGAATAAATACATTGGGCTTTGCCACTTTATTCCTGCAGACGTAGATATCTTTTGTATCATAAAGCTGTTCAGATACAGGAGTCTTTTCTGCTCCTGACTCCGTTGGGAACACATCCTCTAAGGGCTTTGCCCACGCGTTCAGCGCCTCATCTATGGCAATCGCTGTGTCGCCGTATTCAAACATGCCCCTATCCGTGACTTCGCCGATAACGATGTGGGGAACTGACAATTCCGCAAGTCTTCCTTCCGGTATTTCGCATATCACGTCTCCCCAACCGGCCTTAAAGAAATCTCCTGGATCCACGTTGCGGCTGATCCTTATGCCCATCCGGTTTCCAAAGGCCATCTTGCTGACCGCCTCACAGATCCCGTGGCTCTCCGCAGCATAGGCAGATAAGATCCGTCCTGCGCAGATATCTTCAAACAGCGCTTCATACCCTTTCATAACCTGGCTGTATACCGGAAGGTCATAGGAATCCTTTTCAATCCGGAATACCACAATCTTGCTTCCCGCCTTTTTAAATTCCGGCGTAATGATATGCTTCCCATCTGCAACATCTACAGCAAAGGAAACAAGGGTAGGCGGCACATCAATGTCTTGAAAGGTGCCTGACATGCTGTCCTTTCCTCCGATGGAAGGAAGTCCAAATCCAATCTGGGCGCTGTATGCACCAAGAAGAGCAGAAAATGGCTGGCTCCAGCGCGTCGGATCCTCCGTCATCCTGCGGAAATACTCCTGGAAGGTAAAGCGGATTCTTCTGTAATCGCCGCCTGATGCCACGATTTTGGCAACAGAGGACAATACTGCATAAACTGCGCCGTGATAGGGGCTCCAGCTTGACAGGTAGGGATCATAGCCACAGCTCATCATTGTCACGGTATCTGTTTTTCCATGAAGTACCGGAAGCTTTGCCACCATGGTCTGAGTCTCTGTCAGCTGATACCTGCCTCCATAGGGCATGAACACGCTTCCTGCCCCTATGGAACCGTCAAACATTTCCACAAGCCCTTTCTGGGAACAAACATTTAAGTCAGAAAGCAGCTTCAGCCAGGCTTCCTTAACATCTGCGATTTCATGCCTCATAAAAATACCCGGCTCTCTGTCAGGGACTTCCACAACAACCGCGGCCTCCTGATGGGCTCCGTTGGTATCTAAGAAGGCCCGGCTGATGTCTACAATGGTCTTTCCTCTCCATTCCATCACAAGCCTTGGTTCTGACCTTACCACTGCAACAACTACTGCTTCTAAGTTTTCCTCTGCCGCATAGGCCAGGAACCGGTCTGCATCTTTGGGATCAACCACAACCGCCATGCGTTCCTGGGACTCTGAGATGGCAATCTCTGTACCATCCAGTCCTGCGTACTTCTTTGGCACCTTATCCAGATCGATCCGCAGGCCATCTGCCAGTTCTCCTATGGCAACCGACACACCGCCTGCACCAAAGTCATTGCATTTCTTAATGAGTCTGCTCACTTCTTCTCTTCGGAACAAACGCTGTATTTTTCGTTCTGTCGGCGCATTCCCTTTCTGGACCTCTGCTCCGCAAGTCTCAATGGAGGCTTCCGTATGGACCTTTGATGAGCCGGTAGCACCGCCGCATCCATCCCGTCCGGTACGGCCTCCAAGGAGAATGATTAAGTCTCCCGGATCCGAAGTCTCCCGGATGACATTCTTTCTTGGGGCAGCGCCTATGACAGCACCTATTTCCATTCTCTTTGCCACATAATTCGGGTGATAAATTTCCTTTACATATCCGGTTGCCAGTCCAATCTGGTTTCCGTAGGAGCTGTAGCCGTTTGCAGCTCCTGTCACGATCTTTCTCTGAGGCAGTTTTCCTCTTAAGGTTTCATTTAAAGGCCTTGTAGGGTCAGCTGCACCGGTTACCCGCATGGCCTGATATACGTAAGTACGGCCGGAAAGGGGATCACGGATCGCACCTCCAAGGCAGGTGGCAGCACCGCCAAAGGGCTCGATCTCCGTAGGATGATTGTGAGTTTCATTTTTGAAATTCACCAGCCATTCCTCTTCCACACCGTCAATCAGGACCGGGACCACAATGCTGCAGGCGTTGATTTCATCAGACACCTCAAGATCCTCTACCTTTCCCTCCATGCGAAGCTTCTTCATGGCCATGAGAGCCAGATCCATAAGGCATACAAATCTGCCGTCTTTTCCCTTTAAGACCACCTCCCGGTCTGCCAGGTACTGCCTGTAGGTATCTTCCATAGGCTTACGGTAATCTCCTGAACGAAATGTCACATCCTTTAATTCCGTCTGGAAGGTAGTGTGGCGGCAGTGGTCCGACCAATAGGTATCAAGGACCCTTATCTCTGTCATGGAGGGGTCTCTTTGTTCTTCCTCTTTAAAATAATTCCGAATATGGAGAAAATCCTTAAAGGTCATTGCCAGATTTAGGGACTCATACAATTCCATTAATGCCTCTTCTGCAAGATCCGTAAAGCTATCAAAAACAATCACATCTTCAGGAGTATCAAATAGCGCGGCAAGAGTCTCCGGCTTTCTTTCTTCTGCTTCCCTGGAATCCACCGGATTGATGCAGAAAGCTTTGATGTCAGCAATTTGAGCTTCTGTAAGAGCGCCGGAAATCACATAGGTGGTTGCAGACCGGATCACAGGCTCCTCATCCTCTTTTAGAAGCTTTACACACTGCTCCGCGGAATCAGCCCGCTGGTCAAACTGGCCCGGTAAGTATTCAACGGTAAAAACCACATCCTTATCCTTTTTTGGGAAAGCCTCTTCATAGACCTCATCCACGGGTGGCTCTGAGAAGACAGCGGTAAGAGCTAACCCATAGACTTCATCGGACAGAGCCTCCACATCATAGCGGATCAGCACCCTTACACCGGTCACCGTATTGATACCAAGATAGCCTGCGATTTCCTCTCTTAATTCATTTGCCTTTACGGCATAAGCCGTTTTTTTCTCAACATACACTCTTCTTACACTCATGATTTCCTCCTTGCAAAAGCTCCCCATGGTTTATCAGGACAGGAATTTCCCTGTTATTCTCTTGTATTAATCATACCACAAGTTATATAGATTAGAGAAATTAATATATCTTATGTTATTAATCAGTATAGTTAATATTACTGATGCCATCAGCAGTAGGAAACCACCAGCCTGCCTTTCTGTATCATCTGGACGCTTCCGTCTTCGACGCATTTCGACATTTTTCGACATTTTTTATAAAAAATACTTGAAAATTAGAAATATTTGCTCTATAGTAATAAAAGATTTTTTTATAAAGGAGTGCTAGATTTTATGGATCTTCATCAGCAATTAAAGGACTTATCCCAAAAATATTTATTTGAAAACGTCCGCTTAAAGAAAGAGGAACAAAGTCCCTATCTGGAGGTAAGCTTACAGCTTCAAGAGGAACACATTGAAAAGTTCATTGAAAAAGCCGGGCAGCTTAGCTCCATCGTGGAATCATGTGCTAATATGATCAGCATCTTTGACGATTCCGCTCCAAAGGAGGCCCTAATGCAGACCTCCCTGCGCTGTGCTGGAAGGGATACGCTGTTTATCCGCACCACCCCTTCCATGGTGAAAATCCTCATAGAAACACTATTTGATTAAGTACCGGTTCAATAGAAGCAAGGAGGCCAAAAGGCTTCCTTGCTTCTTTATTACTCCATATGGGAAGTATCATTCATCTCCAACAGCATGAAGTCTTCCGTCAGCGGACTGTAATTAACCGTTGTAATGCTGGCATTTTCTACGATAATACTTTCTATCTCCGGATGATCCCGCATCATATAGGAGATTATATAGGCGATGGTGGCACCGTGGGATACAATGGCAACATCCTCCCGGCCGCCGGTGATTCTTAATATTTCCCTGATCGTCCAAACACAACGGCTAATAACATGCTCCCTGGTCTCTCCTTCCGGAGGGGACGCTTCGTCCGGGCATGAAGCCCATAATGCGTATTCCTTTGGATACGCTTCCATGATCTCATCCCATGTCATGCCTTCCCATTTGCCAAATTCCACTTCAATAAGCTGGGGCATGGAATAGATTTCCACCTTCTGCCTGGTGCTGATCCTTTCGGCGGTTTCCATGGCACGGATTAAGCTGCTGGAAAAAATCTTAGAAACCGGGCGGGAATCCATTCCCTTTGCCAGCAGCTCCGCCTGCGCTCGGCCCGTATCATTAAGGGGAATATCGTGGCTCCCCTGGATTCTGCCCTGAATATTCCAGTCTGTCTGCCCATGACGTATCAGATAAATCTTCATTTCATCTCTCCCAGTCTTTTATTCTTCGTAATCGTAATCTTCAGATTCTTCATCCTCAGTAATTTCAATGCCCTCCACTCCTGCCAGGGCTTCTAAATCCATGGACTCAGCATTCATGCTCATGGCATCCATTGCAATCTTCATAATTCCACTTATTTCTTCCACGGTCATCTTCATCTTGTCTGCCAGTTCTTCTACCGTTGCCTCACGTCCCAGTTCTTTAGCAAGAAGCTGGGAAATCTGCTGGAGTACATTCACCCGGGCAGCCAGTTCTTCACCTGTCTGCTTTGCAGACTGCTGCTCCTCCACGGCTGCAGCAAGAGCTTCCCTGATCCTCTGACTTTTAAAACTGTCAAACTCTTGTCCGCCTTCCTCTTGTACGTACTCCTCCACAGCCATCATAAGAGCCATATTGGCTTCCTGGACCAGATCTGTCATAAGAACGCCTCTGCCATCATATTCTCTGGCATATTCCAGGGCCGCACGTAAGTTTCCTTCCACAATCCTTTTTTTCGCTTCCTTACTGCCCTCTGCTGCTTCCTTTAAAAGGTCTTCCTGCTCTTTTCTGGTACAGGGAGGGATATGTCCCATCTCTTCCAGATACATTTGGTAAAAATCATCATGCATATTCTTATACCGCTCCTTCTTTTTTCATATCCTGGCTCCTGTGCCCGTACTATACCGCACCCCAGGAAATTTGTCAAACGCCTTTACAAACCAATCAGATCCATGATAGAATACCCATATGTTTATAAGGAGGACTAATAGTGGATATTAATTATGAACTTTATAAAGTCTTTTACCACGTTGCCACCACCTTAAGTTTCTCGGAGGCATCCAAACAACTTTTCATCTCCCAATCTGCAGTCAGCCAGTCCATCAAGGTGCTGGAGAAAAAGCTGAACCAAACCCTTTTCGTCCGGAGTACGAAAAAGGTCCAGCTTACTCCGGAAGGAGACATCCTCCTAAAGCACATAGAACCAGCCATTAATCTGATTCAAAAGGGTGAAAACCAGCTGCTGGAGGCCAATACCTTAAACGGCGGTCAGCTGCGGATCGGTGCCAGCGACACCATTTGCCGCTACTACCTTGTTCCTTATTTAAATAAATTTCATAAAACCTACCCCAATGTACACATTAAGGTTACCAACCAGACTTCCATTGAATGCGCTCATCTTTTAGAAAGCGGACAGGTAGATTTTATTATTACTAATTATCCTAACTCAGGGCTTTTAAGCTCCCAGAATACCCGGGTCATTAACGAATTTTCCGATGTATTCGTCGCCAATCAGGAATATTTTCCTTTGAAGGGACAGACCGTAAGCCTTGGAACACTCCAGACCTATCCCATTCTGATGCTGGAAAGAAAAAGTACGACCAGCGAGTTCCTTCATCACATGTTCCAGAAGGAACAGCTTGATCTGGTTCCTGAAATCGAACTGAGCAGCAACGATCTTTTGATCGATTTAGCCCGCATCGGCCTTGGGATCGCATTTGTTCCAGACTTCTGCATTCCTGAGAATGACAGAGATTTATTCCAGGTAAAGCTTTCAGAAAAGCTTCCTACCCGTCAGATGGTCGTGGCTTATAATGAAAACATACCCGTTTCCCAGGCTTCCAAACAGTTTATGGACATGCTTTGACCGGTATAAGTGGTTTAGCGCTGCCGCCCCCTTTGGGGCGGCAGCTTTTATTTTCGCCCGTCCCAAAAGCTTTGGACCACTTCATCCACATTTTTTAACTGCACTTCATAATACCCGTCCCATTCTCTTGGAAATAAGGCCTGATAGTCTGGTTTTAAAAAACGTTCATCTAGCAATGCGATCACGCCCTCATCCCGGACCGTACGAATCACCCTTCCTGCTGCCTGCATAACCTTATTCATCCCCGGATACTGATAGGCATAATCAAATCCGTTCTGCTCCCTGGAATCGAAATACCCTTTTAAGATCTCCTGTTCTGTACAGACCATGGGAAGTCCGGTGCCAACGATGATGGCTCCGATCAGACGGCCTTCCTTTAAATCAATTCCTTCTGAAAATACACCACCCATAACACAGAGGGCCACAAAGGAATCCTTCCGATCCTCAGAAAATTCCTCTAAAAACTCCTCCCTCTCCTGTTCACTCATGTGGGTTGCCTGGGATAAGTACGTAAACTCTTCTTCCAGTCCTTCAGTTTCGCAAAGAATTGCCTCAACTTCCTTTAAGTACTGGTAAGACGGCAGAAACACCATATAGTTTCCTTTATGGGCTGACACGATCCTCCGCATATAATCCACTATCTTCTGGTATTCCCGGCGGTTTCTCCTGGTATAGCGGCTGCTGACATCAGAAGCGACCAGGAGTAGACGTTTCTCCTGATCAAAGGGTGACTGGGCATATACTGCATATTCTTCCTGGTCACCGCTTAGAAGCTCCTTGTAATACCGCACCGGGAGCAATGTGGCAGAAAAGAACACAGTGCTGTTTCCCTTATCCAAACACTCTTTTAAGTTTTTCGCCGGATTTACACAAAATAACTTTAGCATAAAACGTCCATCAGGCAATAGCTCTGTATAGATCCGGTAATTTTCATCCACTCGGTCATAGATATTCAGAAGGTCCCTTAGATTAAAATAGAAATCCAGAACCAGGTCCCGGTCTTTAAATTCCTCACCGGTATCCATAAACTTTTCCATTTCCCCGAAAAGGGTCATGATACTGGTCATAAAAAAACGGATGTCTTCCAGGATCTGAAACTCCTCGCATTCCCGTTTCATTTCCAGAAGCTCTTTGTTGCACCGTTCCAACATCCGGACAAGTTTTGGGCTCATAGATTTCAATATCTTTTTAATAAGAAGAAAGTCCTCCTTATAGACCGTTGCACTGTACATTTCCCTGGCTCTTGGAACCAGGTTATGAGCTTCGTCTGTCAAAAATAGGTAATCTCCGGAGACACCTTCGGAAAAATATCGTTTCAGACGGATATTAGGGTCAAATACATAATTATAATCACAGATGATGGAATCCACCCAGTTACTGATATCCAGGCAGAATTCAAACGGACACACCTGGTATTCCGCTGCATAGCGCAATACCGTTTCTCTGGTGATTCCGGCCTCCTTATGGATAATGTCATAAACCGCATCTCCCACCCGGTCAAAATGACCCTTGGCATAAGGACAGGCATCCGGGTTGCATTCCGGTTTTTCAAGGAAGCACAGTTTTTCCTTTGCCGTTAAAGTCACTGAGTTTAAATACAGCCCTTGCTCCCGCAAGATATCAAACGCTTCTTCCGCCACGCCTCTGGTTATGGTTTTTGCAGTCAGATAAAACAACTTATCTCCAAGCCCTTCCCCAATGGCCTTTATGGCCGGATAAACGGTGGAAAGGGTCTTTCCGATTCCCGTAGGAGCCTGGATAAAAAGGTTCCTCTTTCTGGCAATGCTCCGGTAAACGGCGACGACCAGTTCCTTCTGCCCCTTTCGGTAAGGATAGGGGAAAGAAAGCTCTTTAATGGATTCATCTCTTCTTATTCCATGGTTGTATAAATATCTTGCCCATTTAATATACTCGTGAATCACGGACTGAAACCAGCTTTCCAGCTCCTCAAAGGATTTTTCCACTTTAAAACGCCGTATCTCCTCTGTTTCAATGTTGCAGTAGGTCATTTGCATGACAGCCCCATTCAGCCCATGGTCATAACAGTAAAAATACCCATAGCACATGGCCTGGGCTAAATGTACTTCAATCGGTTCTGATAAATAGGATAAATCCATATACATGCCTTTGATCTCATCAATGGTCACCCCTTCCGGTTTCTCAATGATGCCGTCGGCCCGTCCCTCTACCAGAATTTGAAACTGATCTACTTCTACCTCATGCTTTAACACCACTTCCGCCCGGTAATCTGCTCCCATGCGGCGCTGGATCTTCCTGTGTATCCGGCTCCCTTCCTGCATGGCGGACTTCTCAGCCCCTCCAGTCCGCCGGTTATCCAGGTCACCGGAGCGCAAAACTAACTCAACCAGATTCCTGACAGATATTTTCAGGATTTTTTTCTCTGTTTCATCCACTCCGGTGTCCTCTCCTTCTTTTTCTTCCCCGTTTTTTCCTTCTTACATCCATTGCGGAGCATTTTCCCATAAATAAAAAAAGGAACTGCAGGCCGTACGGCATACAATTCCCTCTTTCCGTTGCATCTGTTTATGCTGCTGAACATTTCCCAGGAGCTTTCGCTGCCAGAAATGCCTCAAACTCTGCATCTTCCCCGTTAAATTCAACGGTCAAAACCTGTGTCAAATCTAAACTTAATACTCCTAATATAGACTTCGCGTCAATGGTTACTCTATTGTAATACACGTCTATGTCAAAATCACATTTAGCAGCAGCAGCAACAAATTCCTTCGCCTCGGCAACAGTTGGCAACATAATCTTTAACTGTTTCATAATCACAACTCCTTTTTATAGTGAAGAAAAAGTTATAGAATATATATATCACGTTTGACATGATTTGTCAAATTATGTTTCATATACGATTATATGGCCTTTTTTTGTGCATATTCTGTAATTACCTCTGAGGGAAAGCTTTGTAGATAAGCATATTTTAGATGAGACAAGTTTTATTTTGGGAATGATTATCATCGTAACTTTTCATTCTATTTCAATTTCACGGTTTTACCTTGTGATTTTCATATAAAACGCCAAACCAAGCCCATGAAACCTGACTTTTGCCCATGGACTTCCTTTTCTATAATATTTTACCACAAATCAGGATTCAATAACAGCAGAATTAATTTTTTATTTTTTTCTAAAAACTGTTGCAATTTAAAAGCTTCTATGCTATACTCTCTAAGTGCTCAGGCAGAGATATAATGCCGATCCATAGGGGAATAGTTCAATGGTAGAGCAACGGTCTCCAAAACCGTAAATGGGGGTTCGAGCCCCTCTTCCCCTGCTTTTGTTAAGCCCCAAATTCCTTTGTATCTATAAGGAATTTGGGGCTTTTCCTTTTTATATTCCATTTCAATATGTATGGAATTTCTGCATTATTGAAATGTCGTATTCAGAAAAGAGTGTTGTGTGTCACACCCTTTTTATAGATAATAAATAACATCTTTTTATTATAACTCTGACTCATTTTTTATTATCCCTTTCACTACTCGGCAAATTGGTATTGATATTAATAATAGCGGAAACAGCCATACCGTACCATTATAATATGCAATTGACGAATTAGCTTTGAGCACGCATATTATTAAACTTTCAAAAGTAGCCATTGAAATATAAATGCTATTAGATATTTTTAAATCACTCATTTTTAACCTCATTCATCTCCCTAGGGCTTATTTATTATGGTGTCGTGTTTATTATATAACTTTACATAATAAAATCAAACACCTACTTGTCGCACTCTTCGACAACCGGTTTCTACTTTTGAAGTAAACGAATATAATAAATAGTGAAAAGCCCTGGTTATCCAGGGCTTTATCTTGTACTGTATAAGCGTGTATCCAGAATTCCGTCAGGATCAGTAATCTCCTACTTTTTTGTTATGCTGAGTATCTAGAAGCAATTTACTATTGCACAGATAATCTTCACTGATACTTGAAACGTTCATATGAGAAATCATAAAAGTTCTGAAATTATTAATCAATAAAAACTATCGGTTTAATTAGATCCTTTGGCTTCTGATCCATTAAATAAAAAGCGTCTTCAATTTTTGAAAAGCCGTTATATCGATGTGTAATAAGTTTTGTTGTATCAACTCTACCATGTTGAACCATATTAAGCATTTTTCTGATCCGAAGGGCACCGCCAGGACAGAATCCTCCGCGGATTGTTTTATTTGACATGCCAAGTCCCCATGATAATGTGGGCATTGAGAGCACGTCCTGACCGTCAAAGAAATTAACATTGGAAATATATCCTCCAGGAACCGTCATTTCCACTGCCTGTCGTAGGATATCGCCATTTCCACCGGCAATAATGACAGAATCAGCACCTCCCTTAGTTAATTCAAGTACCTGTTTTACGATATCACCATCTTTGTAACTTACAATGTCTGTTGCTCCGTATTCCTTTGCTATTTTAACACAATTTGGACGTGTTCCGATTGCAATCAGTTGACCAGCACCGTTCAGTTTAGCTCCTGCAACTGCCATAAGTCCAACTGGCCCTATGCCGATGACAACTACCTTATCACCGAATCTGACATTTGCGTTTTCCACACCATGAAAACCAGTAGACATCATGTCAACTGTCATTAGAGCAGCTTCCGGTAATACGTTTTCTGGTAAAAGGACTAGATTGGCATCTGCCTGATTAACATGAAAATATTCCGCAAAAGTACCATCTTTAGAACCTAAGAACTTAAAACTTTTCATGAGTCCTTCATCATGCGTATTATATTCCCCCTGTACGTTCTCGGCAAGCCAATTCGGAGTAGTACAAGGAACGACAACGATATCTCCTATTTTAAAATTCTTGACCAAATTGCCAACTTCAACGATCTCTCCCACCGCCTCGTGTCCAAGAATTAAATCTTTCCGGTCTCCAAAACCACCGTGGAGAAGATGGTTGTCAGAGGAACATGGAGCGAGTACTGTCGGGCGGATAATTGCGTCTAGAGCCCCACATTCCGGACGTTCTTTTTCAATCCAGCCCGCTTGATCAATAGAGAGCATTCCAAAACCTTTCATTATGTATACCTCCTTTTAGTTATATATAGAGTATATAACATTGATAAATTTATATCAATATATTTTTACTGATTTAATATATAATTTATAAAAAATACAGATTGAACTTTCCTATTGAATCTGCGCTTTTATCGGGATCTCATAAAGAAAGGAGTCTTTTCTGTTTTTACATTATTTGCTTCCATTTTATCTTTTATTTTGTTCTTTTAAAAGAACACACTGATTTCAACATTTTTCGCATATTGTACATGTTATCATAAATAAAAAAGGAGGATTTATTATGTTTAAAAAAATCAAAAGTTTCTTCTTACTGTCCCTAGCCACTATTATGTTACTTTCAAGTACAACTGTAGCATTTGCTCAATCAGATCCGATGCCTGGATATAATAATGAGTATGGCAAAGAAAGCTATATGTATTTTCCTGATAGCCTTTATGTAAAAGCTGGAAGTAAAGTCCAATTAAAAAGTTCACTAACTACTAATGGGAGTTTTTATCAAAAAGGTTTGAAACTTAGTGGTTTTAGTCTTGTTCTTAATTCTGATAAAATACCTTCTGCTCGTTTCAGCCTTGAAGTATTTGTTAAATCCAAAAAAAATGAAACGTTCACAAGAACTTTTAAATATGACACCCCCGTTGACGCAATTTCTATTAGTTCTCTTCCAAACTTTTATGATGATAGCTATGTTACGGTAACACTAGTTGCAAAAGATAATTTATATGTTTCCAGTTATTATTTTTCCTATCCGAGATGAATTATTTAACCTCATCAAGTAAGTTCCCCACTTGACTCAAAAGCAGATGATAGGCCCATTAGCATGAGAATGTATGTTGATGAATATTTAGAAAAGTTATATAATGGCGATATTGTAAAATTCAAAGAATAAAGAGTAGGATGAATCGAATCTCCTACTCTTTTTGTTTATAATTAAAACCTATTCCCACAATTTTATTTGTGAATCAAAACGGAAACGACAGGCACTTTATGCTAAATAAGCATAAAGTGCTTTGTTATTTTAGGCTTATTCATTCTCATATTCTTTATTTATAAGCACTATAAAAGACATTGGATTATTCTCCAATGCCTTTTATTGAGGTTTTTCTATATAATATGTTTAATCATCTGTTTCAAAATTAATAATTGGTAATCGGTCGATCTGTTTGAAAAGATAGGTCTCTCCATCCATTATAATTGTAAACGTCAGCTTTTTTCCATTATTTAATATTTTGGTATTTTGAAATTTAGAACTATTGATAAAATGTTCATTATCGGTTCCCTTTGAATAAGTTCCCTTATCTATTTCATCAAAATTGTAGTAATAAAATGTATAGTCATTATTAAGATCAAATACCATAGATGTAAAAGGAAGCTTATCACATGTATAAGTTCCTTGCAGAATTGGAGATTCTTTCACTATATACATAGGTATTATGCGAACAAGAAAAAAACCAAACACACATATAAATAAAAGGACAAGAAACCCAACCAGGCTTTTTTTATATACTCTCATAGATACTCCACCTTCACTATTACTAAATACTCACCGAAGACACTTTTGTATATTCAGTGCCTACGATTTCCCACTTAGCTCCCTGCATATATTAGGCTTAATATTACCATATGATCAGTTAGAGCAGGAATTCACCAGAAATCCATGCTTTAGATAGAAAAGATTAGAAGCCTTCTTTACGTCTCAATTTACGTAAATCATTTCGCTTTACCGCACTATTCCATTCAGCTCTTTCTCCTTCTGTCATAAGTTTAAGACTCGGTACTTTAACAGGAGTTCCATCTTTATCAATTGCTACATATACCAGATAGGCACGGTTAATCGGCCTTCGTATCCCCGAAAGATCCTCCGAGTAGGTATCCACTCTTACTTCCATTGAGGTATTACCCACATAGGTCAATTTTCCTATTAACACAATGGTGTCATTAATAAAGGCCCCCGCCTTAAATTGGAGATTATCAATTGCAACTGTCGTAGTGTTATATTCAGAATGGCGTCTGGCAGTTATCGCGCCCACTACGTCAATCCACTCCAGTAGCTGCCCTCCAAAAAGTCTGCCACTCCCATTGATGTGGGCTGGCATTAAAAGGTGAACCTGCTCTACCATTGATTCCTCTACTGTCTTAAATTCTTTCATTGGTTTTCCCTTCTTCTGCTGTTCAATCAAATATATAGTTTATTACTTATATATATATTTCACTACTATAAATCCAGAGATATTATCATGTCAACCGTTTAGAAAAATGTTGACTCAAAGAAAAAACCTACGATAGGAAAACTGATTAATTTTTCTTTTTTATGCACATTCCAACTAACATTCCTATCATATACCCAAAGCCTAAACACATCACTCCCAATATTATATGTCCATATATAATACTAAAACACATTGCTACTGCTCCGGCCATCATACCAAAACACATTCCCATTACCATGTAATTTTTTTCGTTATTATCTTTTTTACTCATATTATTTACCTCTATATTCTGATTTCCAGATTATCCCCTCAATAAAGCGCCTTTTTAACCTCATCAAATAAGTCTCTCACTTCAATGCCGAAAAGACATAAGTGGTGGGTGGGGACTTACTTGTGTCAGAAGGGGGGCAAGCCCCTCCTGACAAGCTGCGAAAGCAGCTATGAGGTTATGAGCATTAACGAAGCGGATTGCGAATATCCAATTGACTATGATACTGCGAAGTTTTTATTTTAGTGTGGATGGATCAGGTTCAAAAAGCTCGTCAACGGTTGTTCCCAGTATGCGTGCCAGCTTAAAGGCTAATAGTAGAGTGGGATCATATTTGTCATTTTCAATCGCATTAATGGTTTGTCGTGTGACACCTAACAACGTAGCCAAATCTTCTTGTCTATATTTTTTTTCTTTACGTAATTCTCGTATGCTATTCTTCATAATTCTCAACGACCAATCGTAAAATACAGGATTGCGCCAAAGAAAATGAGCATAAATATTACACCTAAAGAAATTAGAATTTGTTTTTTGCCACTGTTATCGTCAACTTTTATCTTTTCAATACTCGTGACGAAAAAGTAAACCAGAAACTGCAGCCCGAACAGGATAAACGGAAGTGATGTCTGTTGACTTTTTACATAATTAAATACACCCCATATAACGAGGGAGGACACCAAAAAGGCCCAACTCCATTTAATCCCCACCTGGTTTATCATTGATTCCATCTCATCCATTTTTCTCATAATAAACCTCCATAATGTCAAAAGTATTTTACATTTACAGAATACAATTTATTCATGAAAATGTCAAGAGATTTTTACATTTCTAAAAGAATCACCTAAGTCAGTTTACAAGAAACTACACGCAGGCCGGGAAACGGGAATGTTACAAAGTGGTATGGCTATTTCGTAAACATCCCAAATTTCTATTGGTATATAAATAGTAAAGCCTTAGAATCTTATTTTACTTAAGATTCTAAGGCTTTACTATTATAGTGAAAACTATTCTTCATTAGTATAATCAAGATTGTCCTTTATCTGCCCATTTAGAATCTTACTTTTATCGATCTTCACACTTGCAATCATCTGCTGACAATCCTCACAAACATGTTTACCCATGACGTTAAAAAAGGGATTTTCGGAGGTACCGCAGATACAACAATAATCAAATGGAGCTGTTATGATTAAACATTTACCTTCCTGCTCAAACTCTATTTGTACCACAGTTTTTGGTGTCCAGCCAAGGGCACTTAGAAATTCTTCTGGAAGTTTGATCGTTCCATCTTCTCTTATTTCAGCTTTCAGATCTAAACAATTTTTAAACATCAAATCCCATCCTTTCGTAAAATAACTATGTTATATATGTGTAGCTTTCTCAATTGTTTTTCTATAAATTTAATTTAGAATATATTATAAATCAGAAATAATAATAATTAATGTTCCCAATTCTACTATTTGGGTACGGAATCGCAGCTAATAAATAAAAAGCGACCATTGATGCATTGGTCGCTTTCTACAATCGAATTTCATTGATGTAATGATCTATCTCCTACAGTTCTTTCAACCAGACCTTCACCTGCTCTCGGAACCCTATGGTCACCTTATCTTCTTCTAAAAGAATCTTAGGACGTTTATCCAGCCAATCCTTCGCCAACTCCGAGCGATCTCCCAGGAAGGCGGTAACCACCAGATGATCTCCTGGCTCCAAAGCAGTCTTGACCGTAGGAATTACCGTAAGGTTATAAAGCAGATTGGTATTCGGATAAGCAGTTACCAATGCACTGCTCCCGCCCGTGTAACCGACTGCCGCACTGACTCCCCACGGGAATACTGCTGCAGTACTGTCTGGCTTATGCTCTACCATGGCTGGCTCATATTTCCCACTATCAGTCCCTGACACTACATGAAAGCATTTTTCTGCTTCAATGGCAAAACCTCCGTCAGCCACATCGATCGCTTCCTCTGTATGGATCCGGTGAATTCTAACATGCCACGGTGCAAGCGGTAGGATGGTCGTCTCCACCATCACTCTTGGCATGATCTCGTATTTCATATAGAGCCTGTCATCATAAACCCGGAACTCTTTCGTTCCATATCTCATCTGATAATGCTCATAGCCTGCTAAAGAGATTGCTAACGTATTGTCAAAGGCACCTTCCTCCAGTCCATGCCCTCTTGGCACACTGAATCCAAACTGATTGGAATACACGAATTTCTCATATTTCTGTTGACAGTATCCATGATTCTTTGAATGCTGGCCTGTCACAAATGCCATTACATGATCCTTTTCATCATGGGTGACTAACATGTGAGGCTCCGAAAGAACTTTCAGCTTATCAAAAGGATATGCTTCCGGCTCTGATATCCAAAATGGATGATCGTCCGGCAAAGCCAGCATGAAAAAGGTCTTAAAACCCCAGTAAGGAGAGCCTGGCGCATTATAGCGCTCGCTCATATATAGATTGGGGTATCCATAGCCAATGGAGAGAACACCGGAAGGCTCAAAGATTGGCCGGGCCATCCAGGTTTCTAAGTTTCTAAGCGCCAGATTCTTCATGATCCCGTATCCCGGCCCTTCCATTCCGGCAAAACCCATGGCGGAAAAATATGCCCCATGAGCAAAGCGGTAGGTTAAACTCCTGCCAAAAGGAATTTCATTGCCGTCATTGCCAAACCAATAGATAAAGGTTTTGGAAAATTCCTGTGCCCGCTCTTTTAACTTTGCCGACAATTCAGGCTCATTCTTTTCCATGAAACCGGCATAAATCAGGGCATAAAACTGAATGGCAAAAGGAATGTAGTAGTCCACCTGGCCCGGATTGCCGTCATAATACCAGCCCTCCCTGGTATAACAGCCTTCTATGACATTAAAATCATCCTCCATACACGCCTCAGACCAGGGAAGTTCTAGCCGGCAAAAGGTCATATTCACCAGTATCCTGAAAAAACGCCAGTTATTCGGATGGACCTTCTTTTCATTGATTTGGTTCAGCCACTGGTACAAATGACTTTTCTGATCTTTTGTGAGTGGCACCCAGAATTTATCAGGAGACAGGCTGATGGCTACGGCAAGGGAGGCCATCTCCACCATCTTCTGATCATAATCATTTAAGCTTCCCCAATATTCCTCATGATCTGGGTCCGTTCCATGGATCAGACCGGCCTGATAGATTGCCAGCCACTCTTCGCTTTCTTTTTTAAGATCCGGAGAAAGCCCTTTGTCTCCTCCGCCCCACAGGGCACCGAGCCCCCAGAGTACTCTGGCAAATCCCTCCATTCGGGCCGCCTTTTCCCCGTAATGAGCCGCAGTATTGCCCACGTGAAGCCAGGCACAGCCCGGGCTGAACATAGGCTTCAGTGGCCGGACCATTTCTAGCAGCAAAGCTGCCGCATCATTTCTATCTTTCAATTTCTTCTGCTCTATTTGAAACATCTTCCGCTTCCTTCCCTATTCTTTCAGACCTTTCGTATATATTTCCATTACCAGATCATGAATGATTTATCCATCAGCCTTAAGATTCCTTCCACAAAGAAGTAGTCGCCATAGATGATCGGAACATGGGTTTCTTCCTCTTTGTGATATGCAGCCGTGCCATATTGAAGAATGCCGTCTTCCTCTTCCTTCCAGTTGCAGAAATCCTTTTCCAGTTTCTTCAGTATTTTTACCCCGTTTTCATAGTAAAGGTTCTTTTCCAGTTCCGGTACCAGCTCCGCAATCTCCAGCATGCCGCATGCAGCGCAGGCAGAGGCAGTGGTATCCCACTGAACCGGCTCTTTGGGAGCTCGGAAATCTACCAGGGAAACATAATCCGTCATCGCTACATTGGCAATGAAATAGTGTGCCACTTTTTTAGCCGCCATTAAGTATTCTTCCTTGCCCGTATGCCTGAACGCCAATGCAAAACCGTAGATAGCCCATGCCTGGCCTCTGGTCCAGGAGGAGCCCTGGGAATATCCCTGGCCTTCCGGCTTTTCCAGTACTTCACCTGTGACCGGATCCAGAACCGCAATATGATTGCAGGAGCCATCTTCTCTTACCAGTACGCGGAGAGCCGTGTCCGCATGACGGTTTGCAATCTCCCCAAATCTGGGATCTCCCAGTTCGTCAGACGCCCAGTAAAGCAGAGAAATATTCATCATACAGTCCACGATCATCCAGCCTGTACGGTCTAAATTCCATGCACGGATGAAATTACCTGATACATTGAACCGTCCCGCCAGAATCGTGGCCGCATGAATGGCTCTTGACCTGGATTCCGGATTTCCAGTCAGACGGTAATTCGCCACTGCTGTGTGCAGCCACATAAATCCCACATCATGATGGAGACCTTCAAAGCGGTGAAGAGCTTCATCTAACGTAACCTCTGTCTTTTCGGCATATTCCTGATAGGTCTTATTGCTGGTAGTCTGAAACATCTGCCACATCATACCAGCCCAGAAGCTGTTCGTCCAAAAGCTTAAATTCACATCCCGCATATCCTTTTCGTAACGTCCGTTTTCTGCAATATAAGGAATCTTGTCGCCCATGCGGCTGCATTCAGCCAAAAGCTTTTTATCTATTTTCTTATAGATTTCATCTAAATTCTCAATCCACTGGTCCACTTCATTTACCTGCCTTTCTTTCTATCAATATGTCAGTTCTGCCTTTATTCTTTTACCGCACCTACCATGGTTCCCTTTGTAAAATGCTTTTGAAGGAAGGGATAGACGCAAAGGATCGGGATCGTGGCCACCATGATGGTAGCATACTTGATGCTCATGCCAATGGCTTCCTGATCTGCCGCACCCACGCCTGTTGTCATGGAAGAGGTATCATTTTGTACTAAAATCTCCCTTAAGATGATCTGCAGCGGATACATCTGCCTGTCACGGATGATTGCTGACGCCCAGAACCAGGAGTTCCAGATGCTGACTCCGTAATACAGCACCATAACTGCCAGGATCGCCTTTGAAAGGGGAATGACAATACTCATTAAAATCTTCAAATGACTGGCACCATCAATCTGTGCCGCTTCTATCAGGCTGTCTGGAATGCTCTCAAAGGAGGTCCTTAAGATAATTAAGTTCTGGGTGGTGATCATAAAGGGAATAATCAATCCCCATAAACTATTGGTTAAGTGAAGATCCTTTAAATTTAAATAAAATGGAATCATGCCTCCTGAAAAGAACATGGTAAAAATCACGAGCATCAGGATGGGTTTCTTAAACATGACGCCTCTTCTGGATAAGAAATATGCCCCAAGGGATGTCATGATCAGATCCAGAAACACACCAATAACGAGGATGAACAGTGTATTGCCATATCCTCTTAAGATCATGGGATTCTTAAACACCTTTTTATATGCATCAAAGCTTAAACCAAGGGGTTTCATCAGAAGGCCCGTATGTACCGTCAGCATGTTGCTGTCGCTGAAAGAAGCTACCGCCACATACCATACTGGGTAGAGGCAGATAATCATAAGCACGGTGAGAAATGTATAGTTAAACACGGAAAAGGCCTTCTCTCCCTTAGAACGCTTTCTTTTGATTGCTGTTTCATTCATGACTGTTTCCTCCTTACCACAGACTGGTCTCACTGTAGCGCTTTGACAGCCGATTAGCAAAGATCAGCAAACCAAAGTTAATCACCGAGTTAAAAAGACCGATCGCCGTGGAATAGCTCCAATCCTGCTCTAAAAGTCCCACACGATATACATAGGAAGAAATAATATCCGCCGTATCATAAGTAGCAGGGTTATATAAAAGGATGGTTTTCTCATATCCCATATTCATAAGTCCGCCGATCTTTAAGATCAGCATAATGATGATTGTGGGTGCAATTGCAGGCATTGTTACATTTAATAACTGTTTCCATTTTCCGGCGCCGTCGATCTGGGCCGCTTCGTATAGCTGGCTGTCTACTCCCGCCAATGCGGACAGATAAATGATAGAGCTCCAGCCGATTTCCTGCCACACGCTGGAAGCCACATAAATGGTCCGGTACAGCTTTGGATTCTGAAGCAGGGCAGAACGGGAACCTCCAAGCATAACAATGATATCATTGAATAATCCTGATGTCATAGCAAAGTTGGTCAGCATGCCCGTTACAACGATCAGTGAAATAAAATGGGGCAGATAAGTGATGGTCTGCGCCACACTTTTGAATTTTTTACTTCTGACTTCATTTAAGAGAAGAGCCAGGATGATCGGAGCAGGGAAACCGAAAATCAGATTATAAAGGCTTAAGAGAATGGTGTTTTTAATCAGTCTTACAAAATAAATGCTTTTGAAAAAACGGTTAAAATTCTCAAGTCCAACCCATGGGCTGCCGTTCACACCAAGCCTTGGGGTATAATCCTTAAATGCAATGATAGCTCCATACATGGGCTTATAATGAAACATGATGTAGAAAATCAAAACAGGCAAAACCAAAAGGTACAAAGAACGATTCCTTTTCCAATCCTTTGCTGCCCGGTATCTGAAACTACTTTTTTCTTTATTCATCTATCATACCTCTTTTCATTCATTCTAGCAGCAGATAACGATACAGACTGCTGCATTTCCGGACAGACCGCCGCCAGGTTCCTACGGTTCAGGATTCCCTGTCCATTAAAACCTGGCGGCTTTGTCTTTCCTGTAAAGGAACGATCAATTATCTTGAATTGTAACGGTCTAAGGCTGCGTTCTCGATATCTAATGCTTCTTCCAGGTTCATATTCTTAATGTTGGTTACATAGGTATCAAAATTATCCAGGCTCTCTGTACCAAAGATGAACTTAAGTGTCATTTCGTCTCTGTATGTATTGATTTCATTCATAATGGTAGAGAATTCCTTGCTCTCATCCGATGTAGGTGTAACCGGAAGCATAATATGCTTCTTTCCATTGTGAGCTCCCCACACTTCAGGAGTTTCCTTCTGTGAATCCATGGTGTAATACTGCTCTAAGTAACGTACATCCTGTACAAGCGGTCCATTGTAGCAGCCACGGAACCATGAAGCCATTGACTGGGAAACAGGAAGACCATCAGGATTCTTCATAATCAGGTCCGTATAGGTAGGATATCCGTTTTCCATTGTGTAGGATTCGCCTTCTACACCAAAGTTGAACATCATATGGCCTGCTTCTCCATAAGCGAAGTCAAGAAGTCTTGCAGCGCGCTCCACATCCTTGCAGGAGGTGGTGATTGCTACGCTGGCTCTGCCTGAGAATGGAAGCTCGATCCAGCCAAACTCCGGTCTTGCTCCCTTTTCAAGAGATGGGGAAGGAGCTGCCTTTAACATGTATTCCGGTGTTGTCTTTACTGCTGCGCTGATCCAGGTACCCATACGGCTTCCTGCCTGGCCCATAGAAGCGCCGGACTGGCCGTTGGTCATCTTTGCTGCAACCTGATCGGATCCCATGCTGGCAAGGTCAGGATCAATGAGCCCTTCCTTATACCACTGAGCCATTGTTGTCAGATACTGCTTATATCCATCTTCTACGGCACCAAAGTGAGCCTTACCGTCGTCACCTAAGTAAAAGCCCCTGCTGGAATTAAATGCAAAGAGGAATGGGTTACTGTCTAAATACTGAGGATTGGTGTATTCAAAGGTATAAGGAGCGACAGCACCCTTCTTCTCTTTGAATGCAGTCAATACATCATGCCACTCATCAATTGTCGTAGGAACATCCATGTTCAGTTCCTTCAGCCAGTCTTCCCGAAGCATCAAACCAATGGTGTTGCAAAGCTTCTCATCTCCTCTGATAAATGGGAACACATAATAATGACCTTCATCCGTCTTAATCATCTTATCAATATCAGGGTTTTCTTCTAAATATTTAAGGATGTTGGGACAATATTTCTGGAATATATCATTTAATGAAATAATGACGCCATCTTTAATCGCTTTTTCCGGGCCGCCCGGATAATCCACGGTCCAGCTGTATTCCATCATATCAGGAAGATTTCCATCCGCCATGATCAGTCCAAACTGCTGCTTTGTCTGGCCCACCGGCGGATGCTGGTATTCTACATCAACACCTGTGTTCTTAGCCCATTCCTTAGCAAATGGAGTATCACCCAGGTTGGCATAGTTGGCAGCCACGGTACTGGTAAGCTCGCACCAGTATGTCAGCTTATTTCCTGCCGCCATTGGATAGGAAAATTCTGCTGCTGCCTCCTTTGTTCCTGCTTCTGTTTGTGCTTCCGTGGCAGCACCTCCCCCTGCCGTAGTAGCTGTCGTATCCGCTGATTTGCTTCCGCATCCTGCTAACGCCATGGAAGCTGTCGCTGCTGCCAGCATCAGAGATACTAATTTCTTACTTCTTTTCATGTTGCTCCTCCTAATAAATGAATTTACTTGCTTCTTGCAGTAATATTATCATATCACCTTATTTTCACAAAAATATATAGAAAAAACAGTAAATCCATATGCAATTTTTTAAAACCGCATATGGATTTTTTCAAATGGATGTGCATTATTTAGTTTTTCTTTTTTAACTGCCCTGGAGTGAATCCCATTTTTTTCTTAAAGACTCTAATAAAGCTTCCGCTGTCCCGAAATCCGACCATCTGAGCTACCTCTACGACGCTGTGGTCTTCTCTTAACAGCCGCTCTGCTTCCGCCAAACGGTACTTGTTGATATAATCCAAAAGGCTTTCCTGGGTCTGCTTTTTATAAATCGTTGATAAATAGGCCGGTGTCATGCCAAAAGATTGCCCTACCATGGAGATATTTAAATCAGGGTCCTGATAATTCTCCTGGATATAGGCCTGTACCTTTTTGCTGAGCTTGTTGTCATTCTCTTCTTCCCTCTGAAGGCTTTCTATCTTATCACAAATCTGATCCACCAGCTTGCCGAACCGGCGCTTTAATTCTCCAACAGGCAGCCTGGCTGATAAATCCTTTGAGAAATTAAACTCCGATGAAAAATTATGATATCCGCCTTCATCTGCGCCCTTTAACAACGTTCCCATCATATCATAGATCAGGCAGTGGCATACATCGATGGAGATTCCATCGATGATATTTTCATCAAATGCCCCGCCAATGGCCTCTTTTGCCACATCTGCGTGACCAGTTTTAATGGCATTGATGATCCTCTGCTCCGTATCAATGGAATATCGGTATTTTTTCTGTACATTCTTCACATCACGGTATACGATTAAATCTGTATTAAGAAGTTCTACATATTCCCCGATCTCACATGCTTCCATATAAGACAGGTGGATTCCCTCCAGGCCTTCATGGATATCTCCCACCAGAGCTGTTACAGCAAATTCAAATTTATCTTCTGTCATCTGCATAAGAGTCTCAACCAGCTCAATCAGCTTTTCCTGATATTCCTTACCGTCAGCCGGAAGGCCCACAACAGCGGCCAGCCGTTCTCCGATCTCAACAGTCTCAATATGAAAATAATCAAGAACCAATTCTTCAAAGATATTCTTTAAAATGAATCTGCGCAGCGCATATTCACCCGCCAGTTCCCGATCCGCGTCCGCCTTTCTCTGTCCTACATCAAAGATAATGACTGCGTTAAAACCCAGCCCAACCTTGATGTTGTAATTCTCCAGGGTTTCCTTCATGTGCTCCATGTCATAAGGGTATTCCAGCACCTTTAAGAGTGTATAAAGCCTCAGGCTCTTTTGGCTGTCTGCCAGCAATAGCCTGGTATCCGTGTGCTCTTTGAAAAATTGCTCTGACTGCTGTCTCAGCCACTGGTATTCGTTCTCTCCCTTAGAAGGCTTTCTGCCACCCTGGCCCATAAAAATCTCAAGAAGGCTTCTGATGGGATTGTAATTCTTCTTTGTCATGTAATAAGAAAATGCAGATCCCATAAAAATGCAGGCAAAAAGGCCCACCATGGCATACTTTTGAATATCCCTGGCATTTTTCTCTATGATCGACTGAGGAATCAGCATGACATACTTCCATTCCAGATTTTCTGATTCCCGTACAAAGGTGCTATATGGCTCATCTAAAAGCTTCCTGTCAACGTAGTTGCCGGCCGGCAGTAAATCATAGTCTAAACTCAATTTTTCCGGCACTTCCCCTGTCTGGGCTATGACCTGGTTCTTGCTATTAATGATAAGAAGAAACATCCTCTTATCCCACAGCATGGATTCCATGGTCTTCTTTAATGCTGTTAAATTCATGGAAACCCCTGCCGTGAAATTACGGGGACCTCCCATGACGGAATTGATATCGCTCATGGTAAAGATCAGCTTGTTCTCCCCATTGCACCTGACTAGATTAAGTGTATCCCAAAAATGAGGAGCATCCAGGTATTTTTCAAATTCCTGTATCCTGTATTCAGAATTATCACAATAAAGGTCATAATACATCTCTATGGACATATTGCCCTTAATGCTGCACACCGCACGAAGGCGATTAAAGTAAACAAATATATCATCAACAAACTTTTCCGATAAATTGTTCTTTGATAGATCCTGATACAGATAGTACATCATAAGCCTGTTCTCAGGACTTAATTCTCCCTTTACCGAAGCCAGCTCCTCTACCTTGGAATTCATGGCCACGCTGTTGGTGACCTTGATGACCTCCTCCACCTTATAATCCAGTTCCCGCTGAACCATTGTCAGCAAATTATCATTCATCTTATCCGTCTGGCTCTTAGTAACCCCCAGCGCGAGCCAGTAAATCACACCGCCTGCCAGAATGGGAATCGCCAAAATCCCCAGATAAGACAGAAACATATTGAGATATACCCCTAATTTTTTCTCCATAACCCTACCCTTTACTTTTCATTACCTAAATAATATCATACTGAAACCTTATCCCATCCACAGCCATGGCAGCCTGACAGCAATATTGCGTCTTGCCTCTTCGTCTACGATATCAGCAGGAAGGCTCTGATAAATATCCAGAAACTCTCTTTGCCCCAAGCTGCATCCTGCAAACATCAGCATGGAGCTTCTCGCCGGAAACGCATCAAAATGCATGACATCCGCAGGATATGGCCAAAGCTTCTTATCCTTTATGTAAGGAAAGATAAAATCCAGACCCTTTTGAATTCCCTGCCCCTCAGGCAGGGTGTAGTACCATAAATCATCCTGGGGCGTTGACAGCAATTCACAGATGGTTACCATGTTATCCATCACAAAAATAGAATAACTATAGGGCTTTGTTCTGTCTAATTCCCTGGGAAAGGAACCGTTCACTTCCATCTGCTTTAATAGCACATGTTTGTAATGATTCCTGCAGAACTCCGCAATTCTTTCATTCTCAGTAAACAGTGCAAACGCCGACGCTTGTACAAAAAAGCAGACGCTGTGATTGTTATCAGCGTTCATCTCTTCCATACCGTTTTTGCTGGTTAGCATCCAGTCTAAATAGGCTGCAAACCATTCCCTTAATCTTCCGTAGGTTTCTTCCTCTAAAAGTCCCGACCGGTAAAATTCTTCTATGGCAAATACCACATCTACCAGATGAAGGGTATCAATAATCCCGATCCCTCTGCCCTCACAGACTCCCGGTATGGCCTGGGCATAGGTGAGGTTGGGATTCATCTTAGTTTCCTCATCCAGAAAAAACCGCTTCAGCAGCCTGATTCCATGCAGGACATAATCTTCCCTGCCCGTTAAACGATAAGCGCCTGCTAAATAGACCGCTTTCGTTCTCATCCGCCGAAGGATCATCCGGTGGTCATTGAAGTTCTCCGGATTGGTCTCTCCGTCACGTCTGATAAACGGAAGCCCGTCGGGTTTTTTAAGGTCAGGCCACCAGTAATCTCCATTGGAATAGTAATCGTGAATCCCTCCTGCACTCCATTTTGCGCTGACATCCGTTATGCTCTCCATTGGCTCGGCAAAAGCCTCTTCTGCTTTTTTTATTACAAGCTCCTTGTCCAGCCATTCCGGCTGAATCAGATATTTTTTCTCATATGAAATCATCCTGTTATCCTCCCATTCTTTAACCGATACCTTTATTTTACCGTCTGGAGTCCACGATGTATATTTGCAAAATCTCATATGGATGCGCAATATATTGAATTGTTTAATATCCCTAAGCAAAATAAGGGTGAAGCCTTAAAAGCTTCACCCCATAACCCTCATAATCGCCTCTCTCACATTCGTGGCTCCAATCAGTCGCATCCCTTCCACTTTCCCCATCTTTCCCAGGGAAATCTCCGGCATCACGCAGGTGTTAAATCCCAGCTTCTTCGCCTCATTCACTCTCTGCTGCACCATGGATACGGCCCTCACCTCTCCTGCCAATCCCACTTCTCCGAAAATAATGGTTTTCGGGTCGACGGCCTTATCCTTCATACTGGACACAATAGCCATAATAATAGCCAGGTCTAAGGCCGGTTCATTCATACGCAGACCGCCCGTAATATTCACATAGGCATCAAAATGGGACAGGTCGTAATGGCACCGTTTTTCCAAAACAGCCATAAGCAGATTCACCCGGTTATAATCCGTACCTGCCGCCGTACGCCTTGGCATACCAAAAGCGGTTGGAGTGACTAAGGCCTGAACCTCCAAAAGCATGGGCCTGGTGCCTTCCATGGAACAGGCTACCACCGCACCGGAGGCATCCTCCGGTCTTCCGCTGAGCATGTATTCCGAAGGATTCTTTACCTCGGAAAGGCCGCTCTCAACCATTTCAAAGACACCGATCTCATTGGTGGAGCCAAAACGGTTCTTCACGCCCCGGATAATCCGGTAAGAAGCGCTTCGGTCTCCTTCAAAATACAACACCGTATCAACCATATGCTCTAAGACTCTGGGACCGGCCACCACGCCTTCTTTTGTTACATGGCCTACGATAAATATGGCAATTCCCGCTCCCTTGGCGATCTGCATCAGGATATTGGTGGATTCCCTCACCTGGCTGACACTTCCCGGAGCGGAAGAGATTTCTTCCCGGAACATGGTCTGTATGGAATCTATGATTACCACATCTGGTTTTTCTTCTTCAATGGCATGTTCAATCAGCTCCAGGCTGGTCTCACAAAGGAATAATAAATCCCCTTTTACTTCCCCGATCCTGTTTGCCCTCAGCTTAATCTGTTTTAAGGACTCTTCTCCTGATATGTAAAGCACCTTCCTGCTATCGGCCGCCAGGTTGCGGCACACCTGCAAAAGCAGCGTGGATTTACCGATTCCCGGATCACCGCCTACCAGCACGAGCGAGCCTTTGACAACACCCCCGCCCAGTACCCGGTCCAGTTCCTCATATCCGGTTTTCATCCGGTCCTGCTCGTCTAGATGAATATCAGACAAACGTGAGGGTTTGGCATTCTGGAACTGATTTCCTGCAGTCCCATCTCCTTTTCCACTGATTCCCCGCTTCGCAGCCGGCTCCCTTTTCCCGGAGGGCTCCTCCACAAACGTATTCCATTCCTTACAGGCCGGACACTGTCCCAGCCACTTTGCCGATTCAAATCCACATTCCTTGCAGAAAAATGCGGTTGTCTTTCCCTTTGCCATAGGAATTTCCTCCTATTGTTCATTGCTCATGCAAAAAATCTGGGCCCGGCTCTTTATAAAAGGGCCGAACCCAGCTTCTCATCCTGTTATCTTCTTTTGATCTTCACTGCTACAGGTGTTCCTTCATTCAGTTCCACACTGACGGACAGCTTTCCGCTCATGTTGGTTCTCATGCCACCCACGGCAGTCTCATCCACATATACCTCATATTCGGTATCCTCTGCCAGCTGAACAGTCAGCTGGGCATCCTTGTCGCCTTCTACTATGAATGCCACCCCATCATCGGATACGGTGAAATTCATGGCAGCAGTTCCCGGTACGGATTCATATACGAACATGCCGTTACGTTCCAGCTTGGTTATCTCATAAAAGGTCTTTACTTTATATAAATCACCATCGTGTTCAAAATCCTGCAATTTTGACTTTGTCTCTAATTTGTAATTACCAAAACTGATCGTCCCGTCTTGCTCTGAGCGGATTAATTCTTCAATTACCGGCATTGGTTTGCCCTCCTAGTATTTTGTTTACTTATCCTTTTTTAAGGCGATGAACTAATGATCTCGCTTGTAGCTATTATACACGAATTGATAACAAATGGCTAGCTATTTTACCAGCTCTCTGACAGAAAATTTTAGTCCGTCCTCGCCTGCAGTCACAATAACATCATCCCCTGTTTTTACCGTCCCATTTAAGATCTCTTCTGCCAGCTTATCCTCCAGGCAGTTCTGAATGGTACGTCTTAACGGCCTTGCACCGTATTTCTCATCATAGCCTTTATTGATCAGATATTCCTTGGCATCCTCTTCGATCGCCAGGGTAATGCTCATCTGCTCTGATGTCCGCTTCATGATATCTTTCACCATGATCGTCACAATATCCTTCATATGAGTTTTATTTAATGTATGGAATACGATGATCTCATCGATCCTGTTAATGAATTCCGGCTTGAACAGTTTCTTTACTTCCTCCATTACCCGGTCCTTCATGATCTTATAATCAGCCTTTTCATCCGCAACCGCGCCAAAGCCTAAACGTTTGGGAGAGATGATGTTCTCCGCACCTGCATTGGAGGTCATGATGATGATGGTATTCTTAAAATCAATCTTCCGGCCCTGGGCATCTGTAATATGTCCGTCATCCAATACCTGAAGCAGAATATTGAATACATCGGGATGAGCCTTTTCAATCTCATCAAACAGTATAACAGAATATGGATTCCTGCGGACCTTTTCACTAAGCTGTCCGCCTTCATCATAGCCTACGTATCCTGGCGGTGAACCGATCATCTTGGAAACGCTGTGTTTCTCCATATACTCAGACATGTCTACCCGGATCAAAGCATTGTCCGTACCAAACATTGCCTCGGAAAGAGCTTTGGATAACTCGGTTTTTCCCACACCCGTAGGTCCTAAGAACAGGAAGGAGCCAATGGGACGTCTGGGGTCCTTAAGTCCCACTCTCCCACGCCGTATGGCCTTTGAAACAGCGGTAACCGCTTCCTCCTGGCCAATCACTCTCTCATGGAGAATGGCTTCTAAATTGCGGAGGCGTTCACTCTCTCCCTCTTCCAGCTTTCTTACGGGGATTTTGGTCCAGCTTGATACCACATCAGCGATCTCTCCCTCATCAACGATAAGGTTCTTTGATGTTTTTTCCTTCTGCCACCGTTCCCGGATCTTTTCTATTTTTTCCCGCTTCTTTTCCTGTTTCTTCTTAATCGCTCCTGCCTTTTCGTAGGCTTCGGCTTTAATGGCGGCTTCTTTCTGATCCTCCAGCTGCTCGATCTCAGCTTCCAGTTCTTTAATTTCTCCCGGCTCTACAAATGTGGTCAGGCGTACCTTGGAAGAAGCTTCGTCAATTACATCGATCGCCTTATCCGGAAGGAAACGGTCATTGATATATCTGGAGGCCAGCTTGACTGCAGCCTTTAAGGCATCGTCTGTGATGGTTACCTTATGATGGTCCTCATACCGTCCTTTCAGTCCTCTTAATATGCCGATAGCGGCCTCTTCTGACGGCTCCTCCACCGTAACCGGCTGGAAACGCCGTTCCAGGGCAGAGTCCTTTTCAATGTATTTGCGGTACTCTTCTATGGTGGTTGCACCGATTAACTGCAATTCCCCTCTGGCCAGAGAGGGTTTTAAGATATTGGAGGCGTCAATAGCTCCCTCCGCTCCGCCTGCACCGATAATCGTATGAATTTCATCAATGAAGAGAAGAACTTCCCCATCTTCGATTACTTCGGCAATCACCTTTTTAATTCTTTCTTCAAATTCTCCCCTGTATTTGGAACCGGCTACCATGCCGGATAAATCCAGGGTCAGAAGCCTCTTGCCTTCAATGGTTTCAGGCACATCGCCTTCTGCTATCATCTGAGCAAGGCCTTCCACAACCGCGGTTTTACCCACTCCAGGCTCTCCGATGAGACATGGGTTATTCTTGGTCCTTCTGCTCAGTATCTGGATCAGACGCTTGATCTCCGATTCTCTTCCGATGACCGGATCAAGCTTTCCCTGAACTGCAAGCTCTGTTAAATCTCTGCTGTAACTGTCAAGAGTCGGCGTACTGCCCTTTGCCTTTGGTGATTTCATAATCTCTTCCTTATTGGCAGGAGCATCCTCTCCCATGGCTGACAGTACATCAATATAAAGCTTTTGTATGCTGATTCCCATGGTATTTAAAAGCCTGGAAGCAACGCAGTCATTGTCACGGATTATGGATATGAGCAAGTGCTCCGTACCGATGAGATTTGCCTTAAAACGTACGGCTTCCCGGTAGCTGTTTTCCAGAACTCTTCTGGCACCCGGGGTATACCCACCGTCTTCTTTCAGCCGGACTGACTGATCAGGAGCGATCAGCTGACTGATCAGGTTTAAAACTTTATCCTCTTTTACACCATTCTCCTCCAGAACCCTGGCAGCTACACCGCTGCCCTCTTCTAAAAGCCCGATTAATAAATGCTCTGTTCCCACA
>Ga0213825_1000243_pt1 | contig 40747 bp, 43 predicted proteins | sample MC6MC0900MG_FD_179896 | JGI IMG/M metagenome (GOLD analysis project Ga0213825, IMG submission 179896) | Enriched soil aggregate microbial communities from Iowa State University, Ames, United States - MC6-MC0900-MG | ecosystem: Environmental > Terrestrial > Soil > Unclassified | place: USA: Iowa...
TCCCGGCATTGGTGTTAGGTTCTGTCTTGTAAGAACAAGAGCGGTAGGGGTTTTCTTAGAGGTCAGTGCAGAATACCAGGCTGCTGCTGTCTCTGTTTCATCACAGGGACGGAACACATGGAAATTAGGCATTGCTCTTAACATAGCAAGCTGTTCAATCGGTTCATGGGTAGGTCCATCCTCTCCAACGCCGATGCTGTCATGGGTAAATACAAAGGTCAGCGGAACGCCCATTAATGAGGACAAGCGTGCCATTGGCTTTGTATAATCGCTGAACACGAAAAAGGTTGCTATATAGGTGCGAAGGCCTCCGTGAAGCATCATTCCGTTTCCGATCGCTGTCATACCAAGCTCTCTTACACCAAAATGAAGGTTTCGGCCGCTGCCATTCTCCTTTGAAAAATCACCCATATCGGACATGTTGGTCTTATTGGAAGGAGCAAGGTCTGCAGAACCGCCGATTAAGTTTGGCATATAAGTCTTTAAACGGTTTAAAACCTGTCCGGATAAATTTCTGGTTGCATCAGCCTTTTCGGACCGTTTCCAGTAGTCTTCGCATTTTTCGATGGCCTTTTCTCCTGCATCCGGATCATGGTATGCATTCCAAAGTTCTTCCATATCAGGATACTCCTGGCAGTATGCAGCAAACATCACATTCCATGCTGCTTCTGTTTCTGCCTTATCCTCTGCGATCTTCTGATAATGGCTGTACACTTCTTCAGGAACATAGAAGGGCTCCATGGATGGCCAGCCTAAGTTCTCCTTTAAAGCTGTCACATTGTCGGCTCCCAAAGGCTCTCCATGAGCACTGGCTTTCCCCTGTTTCGCAGGACAGCCATAGCCGATCTGGGTTTTAATAGTAATAAAAGAGGGATGCTCTGTATCTGCTTTTGCTTCTTCAATGGCCCGTCCAATGGCTTCCAGATCGTTTCCGTCTTCTACGGTAATGGTCTGGAAATGGAACGCTTCCATACGCTTCCTGACATCCTCAGTAAACGCGATGTCAGTGCTTCCTTCAATGGAGATCTGGTTGGAGTCATACAAAACAATTAATTTTCCAAGACCGAGGGTACCAGCCAGAGAAAATACTTCAGAGGAAATACCTTCCATCATACAGCCATCTCCGCCCAGTGCAAAGGTATAATGGTCAACAACCGGGTAATTCTCTTTGTTGAAAACGGATGACAGGTGCTTCTCAGCAATCGCCATACCAACTGCCATACCCATACCTGCGCCCAAAGGTCCTGTGGTAGCCTCCACGCCTACGGTATGACCATACTCCGGATGTCCTGGAGTCTTGGAGCCATGTTGGCGGAAATTCATCACATCCTCTTTTGATAAATTCCCATAACCAAATAAATGGAGCAGGGAATACAAAAGCATGGAACCATGGCCTCCGGATAAGATAAAGCGGTCTCTATTGGCCCAGTCTGGATCTGCTGGATTGTGGTTCATGTGGTTTGCCCATAATTCATAAGCTGCTGAGGCGCAGCCTAAGGGAAGTCCCGGATGTCCGGAGTTGGCTTTTTGAATGGCATCCGCTGATAAGACACGGATTGCGTTGACTGACATGGTATCGATGTTGCTCATTGGTATTGTCCTCCTATTTGTAATCTTATTTCTTTCATGTTTTGGGGGCCGGTTACGATCAGAGTATTGGGGAACCTGCCGTTTCGGATCTTAGATATCGGAAAATCAAATGTCCCGGCAAATTTAAGCCTTCCGGACATGTTATAGACTCTGCAAGAATCTTCATTATACAAAATTACATGGTCGCCGTCAATATCAGCATGGGTGTACTGATATTGGAAACCTTTGGAAAATACAAGATTCCCGTTGGGCTTGTACACATCCAGCCGGTAGGGATTTTCTCCTTCCGGATTGCTCACAATAAGCCCCACATATTTTTCCGAATAGAACACACTCCTTATCTCCTCTTCCACAGCCACTTGCCGGATCAGCTCCGGAGAAAGCTCATTCTTTGTGGAATAAAAAGAAACGCTGTTGTCAGCAAAGGCACAGGAGTATGTATCGTCAAGGAACTGGACCTGGGCAACAAGGGAAGAGTCATAAGGCTCATCAAAACCGCCCACCAGTCGGTCGTTAACATTTTTACCTATTTCTGCAAAATTATGGAAAGCCACCCTGCCATTTAACGTTCCGTTTTTCAAATATGCATAGGCTCCGATCAGCTGTGTGCCGTCGGGGGACAAACTGATATCCACCGGATAACCAGAAATACCTCCTAAAAGTGCCTTGATCTTCACATCCAGGACGCTTCCATCCCGCTTAAAGAAATAAATATAATTTGATGTGGAGTCCTCCAGAATCGCGGCCACCACTCCGTAAGAGGACACCGTTGCTTTTACAACAGGAAGTACTGTCGTTGCTATACCAGTCTTTCCTGATTTATCAAAAATATAGATGGAATTTCCCTGCTGGTCTGCAATAGCCGCATAATTTCCGTTTACGTATGCCCTGGGAGATTTCATTTCATAGCTTTGTATCCAGACTTCTTTCCCCTGGGAATCCAGATAGGAGGCGCCGTCCTTACTGTATTTTAAGACATTGGAACCAAAGCTAAGATATCCCACATAACTACCCTCATTCATATCCTTATTCCAGGCTACACCATATTGGGTATACTGATAAAGGGTAAAATATTCATAAACTCCTATGGCTCCTGCCAGAAGCACCAAAAACAGCACCAGAGCAATTCTGATCCTTCTCTTTTTCACCCTGGTAAGAGCTTTTTTTATGATCTCCTGGCTGTCTGTGCCATCCTGAGGAGAAGATGAAACAATCTGCCGCCGAAGCTGGTTTTTTTTAATCTCTCTATTCATAGAGTTCCTGTCTATCATGCTCTTTTCTCCCAAAAATGCCCATATATACTGGTAGTATACATCATTTCAGGAAGAAACGCATTATATTTTTCTATGGAAGAAGTATTTTCTGCCCCGCAACAATCTTATTCTCATCATCCAGCCCATTAAGTTCGCATATCTCTTTTAATTTATTCACGGAATGGTATTCCGCTATACAGATACCATAAAGAGTTTCTCCCTCCTGTACCAAATGAACCCGCGGACTTCCATTTGCAGCTGCCTCTGTTTCCTGGACGGCTGCCTGAGTCGCTGCCTGTGTCGCTGCCTGTGTCGCTGCCTGAGTCTCAGCCTGAGTTCCCTGGGGCAGAGTCTCTGCAGCCTTGCTCTCCGCCATGGACTCAGCCTGGGATTGAACCGGCATTGTTTCGGACATGGTCTCCTTACTCACTGCCGTGGTAGGGTAAACACCTCCCTCTGCCTCCTCAACAACTACCTTGGATTCGCCCTTGACTCCTTTTTCCGTATTCTTTTTCCCAATCAAAATCTGTTCTGCCTTGGCCGGAATCGCTGATGCGATCACACTTTCCATATCCCGCATTCGTTCATAGTTGTTAAACATAACAATTCCGCCAGCTAATATGACGACTGACATGGCCATACACATGCCCCGGAGAAGCCCTACCGTCTGATGCCGGTCCGTAACTTCCACCTTATGCTCGTCCATCCGCTTGCGGAATTCTTCGATAACCTTATCATTTGTATCTGTTTCGATACGTTTTACATCCTTTCGCAGTACCATATAGTCCTGCATCATCTGATTGCGTTCATAATAAATGCTGTATCCTTTAAGCTTGTAAAATCCATCCTCCGAAGTTATGTAGATCGTTTCGTCGCCTTCTGCTCCATTGCTTAAATACATCAGCCTGTTGGGTCCCCCAAAATACTGAATATGCTGTTTCCAGTAATTGATGGGACTTAGATCATCTCCTGGCCTGCCGCATAAAAACCAGCCCTGGATGGTCCTCTTTGGAAAAAGCTGCTCCATATTCCGATAGGCCCTTTTCCAGGAAAGTTCGGAAAACACCACTCGGCCTCCGGCCTCCGTCACATCTTCCATTTCCAAAGCTCCGTCAATGAAGATATATGGCGTTCCGTCATTGAATTCCATGCCGCCTAACAGAAGACCAACCCGGAGATCCTGTCCACCCGCAGGATACAGACGTTTCAAGTAAGTATTTACATAATCTTCCATATACAATTTTACAATCTGATCCCTATCCCCGATCTGCCTGATATTCTTCGGCAGCTTCGGGAACGGATTATATAATTCACCCATTGGCTCACCTCGCTATTCTTTTTAATCCAATGAATCATAGCATAATATGGGTGAAAATCGTGTCAAAGCAGGGCAGTGTTTTCCCATAACTTTTCGACAAGATAAATACTATAGCTGATGCAGTCAGCCATGCGCATAACAACAGAAAGCCGGATGCTCTGCAGCATCAGAGGGTCATAATTTCCGCAGCTCCCTACGATCCCGGTAATAAAAATATCTCCTACGGCCCGAAGCTCCTTGCTGACACCAAGGCCTGGTTTTAACGCTCCTCTTCCCAATGTTACATAGCCGATATGTTCCAAACTCCCCACAGAAGCATCTACTGCCACCACCACATGATTCGGATAGCGAAGTTTCAAAATGGTCTGGTAAGTCTCCAGATTCATGGCATGGACCGGACGTTCCAGCGTCCCCAGAATTTCCAAATTTTCCAGCTCTTTTTCCTTCAACTTGTAGCCAATGAGCGGTCCGAGACTGTCCCCGGTAGAACGGTCGGTCCCAATGCACAAAAACAGCACTCCCGCTTCTTTTCCGTTCTCCTGTTCCATACGTATCATGTCATAAAGCCTGGAAGCAAACTCCTCTGCTTGGAATACCTGCTTTGTATCATAATAAAAAACGTCCCGGTTTCCGCGGATCGCAATTCTTTCCCATAATTTCATAATATCCTGCCTTGCTGTCATTATTTTCTCTGTTCTATTATAAGCCGCCATTTATGGATTTATTCATTTGAAAGGACAGGAAATATCATAGGAAAATTGCCTTCATAAAGTAGATGATATTAAAACAGATGCAGGAGAAAGGCTAAACAAATGCTTTCATCCCACACCTTGATTCTAGTAAAAATGCCCTGAAGCTTGCTTCAGGGCATTTGACTTTATTCTTTAAGATTCTTATAAAGGGTTTTTGCTTCGCTGATGGAGGAAGCCTTGCCCATCCGGATCATATCCGCAAGTTCGTCAAGTCTATCCGGAACCATAAATTCTTTTCCGATATAGGAAGCATAATTATCATTGATAAACAGGGTCTGCTCCTTTACCCTGATTTCCGCCTCATTGGCATTCGCGGATGCGGCCTCATAATCTTCCTCAAGCTTAGCAATCTTTTCCCTGCTGTTGCCGGCAATTTCATCGGACAGGATGGTCTTTGTCACCTTATCAAAGGTGTTTAAGGCTTCCCGCTTCTTATCGGCAATATTAGATAAGTCCTGATCGATCCGGGCGATCTCATCATCGTATTTCTCCAGATTATATACAGCTTCATCACGGTCTCTTTTTATAGAATGAACGATAACCTTGATCTTTCGTCTGTTGGACTTAATTAAGTCTCTGATAGACCTTCCTTTACGTAATGCACTCTGATGCCTCACCTTGGTAAGATTATTGATGAGGATGTAAATGCCCCCAAAAAACAAGATGGCCACAAAGTAAATCCCTATGAGGTAGAAGGGGGATTTCTCCGGAAGCAGCAGATAGATCCCGCAGGGGATTGCAAGAAAGAAAAAGAAAATATTTAAAAGCAGCACAAGGAACTCTGAAAATCCCCTGGGAAGATACAGAGCATAATACCAGCCGCTTTTACAAAGGGCAGGAACCCGGTCCTGTTGGAATACAGACTTCATCTGCAGCATTAACTCCCGGTTGTTTCCCTTAAGTTCTGCCGTCTCCTCTTCAATCCGTTCCCTGACTCCCTGTGTCTTAGCCTTCTCCCGTTTACTTCTCACCCGTTTTAAGCGATCCTGTTCCCTGGCTATTTCCTTGTCATAGGTGTCATTAATTTCCTCAATCCGTTTCTTCACCGTAAGGCTGATGGTATCTGTTACAGCCTTCCTTTCTGCATCCAGTTCCTTATCCAGACGTGACTCTTCCTGACGGAACTTTTCCAATAAACTCCTGCTTGCAGATAGCTCTTGGACAGCCCTGCAGGCCTCTCCAAGAAAACCAACCTGATCTGTTATGGGTTGCGCCATCTTAAGTCTTCCTCCTTCGGTTTTTCCTACAAAGATTCTATCATATTTTTCATTGTTTTACAATGTCCGCCATTTTCCTTCTTGCCTTTTTCTGTGCAATAATGCTATAATCGTTGCATCGTAAAAGCAACTGATGGCATCCCCTTATTTTAGAAAGGAAAATTCGCTTATGTTTCGCATGTGGGCAAAATTAATGAAAGATACCAGGATCATGAAAGACACCGTCATCTGCATCTCTGACTACAGCCTTTCCAGAACCACTATGGTCTTTCAGGCGCTTGATGACATCTGCCTCCAGTTCGATCTTGGAAAACCCATGTGGTTGGATGCTACGGTCCATGAGTTTCAAAGGCATTCCAAAGCCCGGTTTACCCAGGATAATTTTATAGAACACATTGATTTTGATTTTTTGGAAATTCAGGTCATTGAAGAATAGAGGCGGATGACCTATTGGTGGGTTGTGACAATCCGCAAACATATAAAGCGCAGCCATATTCGGCTGCGCTTTTTTCATGCTCAATTGCACGGTTATATGACTGCCAATTATTGGTTTCCCAACGCGCTGGCATCAATTTCCGTATATCCCTCCAGATCCGGTGCTGTGACTTCAACAGTCTGACCGGGATTGTTGTAGGTGGAATCCGTATCCATAACCATAGCTATGGTCTGGCCCTGAGTAGTCATTTCAAGAGACATCTTGATCTTTGAATTGGTAAAGAACCCTTCCTTATTGATCGTTGCCTCACCACTTGCTTCTTTGATGGTGTAAGTTACGTCTTCCATATTGGTTCCTAACTGACCCATCATATCCTGTACATAGGCATCCATCTTTTCAGCATCAACCGTAAAGGTAAGAACCTGGTTAGTCCCATCCTTCTTTGCCGTGATTTCCTTAAGATAAGAAGAATTTACGCTTGCACCTTCTGTGCTCTGCTTGACCTGTTTCATTATGCCATCTAAATCCATGGCATATTTAATCTTCTGGCCCATGGAATCCATGTAATAATATCCGTTTTCATAATACATGAGCAGATCCAGATTCTGACCCATAAGTGAAGTGGTTCCCTTGGCCAGATACCTCATGTTCTCGGTGTTAATGTCCGCCATCTTCATATCAAGATCCATTTTGATATCTGTGGTTTCCTCTCCCTGAGTCATCTGCATGTTGATCGCTGAAATCACATCCATGGATGTCAGCTCCGACGTTTTCTTCGAGGCCTCATCATAAAGCACCTTCGGATCCTTTTCCCCCTTGCAGGCAGTAAGCGACAGGGCCGTGGCCAAAGCAAGAAACATCATTAAATATTTTTTCATATCTTCCTCCTTCAATCATGTGTTTTTATTCACGCATGTTAAGTATACTACACCGAACCGTCATTTCATATCTAAGTTTTTCTTAAATATCTCTTTATTGTTTCCAATAATGCCATATATATAAAAACGCCGGTGTTCTGGTCCGACTTTCATAAAAGTCTGACCAGAACACCGGCGCTGTCTGCCAACACCTTATAATCTCTTTAAGAGTTCCTCCCTCTCCTTCTCATATCCCGGTTTTCCAAGGAGTGCGAACATATTCTTCTTATAGCTTTCCACTCCCGGCTGGTTAAACGGATTTACGCCCAGAATATATCCGCTTACACCGCATGCATATTCAAAGAAGTAGAACAGCTGTCCCAGGCTGTACTCATCCTGTCCGGGAATCCTGACCATAAGATTTGGCACGTTTCCGTCGGTATGAGCCAGAATGGTTCCGTTCATAGCACTCTTATTAACAAAATCAACGCTCTTTCCTGCAAGATAGTTCATACCATCGGTATCAACTGCTTCTTCCTTGAGGAGGATTTCTGCGGACGATTCTTCCAACTCCAGCACGGTTTCAAACATAATTCTGGCCCCATCCTGAATAAACTGTCCCATAGAGTGCAAGTCTGTGGTCAAATCCACTGCGGCTGGAAAGATCCCTCTTTGATCTTTTCCTTCACTTTCTCCAAATAACTGCTTCCACCACTCGGAAACATAATGAAGGCTTGGCTCATAGTTTGCCACGATCTCCACCGTTTTCCCTTTCCGAAGCAGAATATTGCGCACAGCCGCATACTGAAGGGCGCCGTTTGATTCATAAGGCGCTTCCAGGGCTTCCATCCTGGCCGCCTCCGCGCCTTCCATTAATTTATCAATATCAGCGCCGGATACTGCAATCGGGAGAAGACCGACTGCTGTAAGCACTGAGAAACGTCCCCCTACATCATCCGGAACCACGAAAGATTCATAGCCTTCCTCGTCAGCCAGATTCTTCAGCGCGCCCCTTGCCTTATCCGTAGTGGCATAAATCCTTTTATTTGCCTCCTCACGGCCATATTTTTCAATCAGCATATCCTTAAATACCCGGAAAGCGATTGCAGGCTCTGTGGTGGTTCCTGATTTTGATATAATATTAACGGAGAAATCCTTTCCTTCCAGCACATCCTTTAAGTCATGGATGTATTTGCTGCTGATGCTGTTTCCAACGAAATAAATCTCCGGAGTTTTACGTTTTCCTTTTGGCAATACATTGTAAAAGCTGTGGGATAAAAATTCTATGGCTGCCCTGGCTCCAAGATAGGAACCACCGATACCGATGACCAGCAGAACATCCGAATCATTTTGAATCTTCTCTGCTGCCATCTTTATTCTCTGGAATTCTTCCTTATCATAATCTACCGGAAGATCGATCCAACCCAAGAAATCACTGCCTGCACCAGACTTGTCCATCAGCACATTCTTAGCACACATTGTTGTGGCTTTCATATTCTCCATTTCCTCTGCTGATACAAATCCTGCTGCCCTGGAATAATCAAAAATTACATTTCCCATTGCTAATATTCTCCTTTTCCTTCTATTCTCGCAAAGGCAGCGAGCCGAAGCCATGCTCACCTGACCTTGGTATCTGCCTGCGGGTCCAAATAGCCCGTAGCTTGCTATGGGTTATTTGACTTCAGGTTTCTGACTCCCTGCTTAGGAAAATTATACCACAGAATAGTTCTGAATGCGACATGATTTTCTTTCCGCCTTCCAAACGTTCAAGTTAAATATTCCTGGAGAATTTCACCGATCAGCTTTAACTCATCAGGACTTAGGTCCTTTAACCAGTCCTCTCCCTGTCTGCCGCCCCGTTCTCGTTCCCTGCTGGCGGCAATCTGCTCCAAGCTCCGTTTTAAGTAATCCACATCCCGCCTGGAGTTCTTAAGGTCTGGCTGTACCTGGCTTTCCGCTCTTTCGGGTACCTGCTCAGGAGCTTCAGAAAACACATCCATAGACTGTTTTTGGGAACGGCTCCTTAAGGGTTTTTCTAATGTCCCGTTTCTTTGCCTTGCGCTTCTCCTGTCTGCCTTCTTGTCCTGCTCCGGCTCAACTTCTACCCCTCCCTTTTGGGATTGGGAATAAATGGATCTTATATTTTCACGGGTTTCCATATGAGGCCCCGACATTGCCTGTAAATCATCTCGTTCCATATCCAACCGGTAAATCAACGTATTCTCCAGATAATTATCCAGAGTCGCAAACAGCTGCTGCCGTTTCTCCACAATTCCTGCGCCGTGGTCCACCAGAATGGTAAACAGACCGGCCATGATACCTGCAGAGCCATACAAGACTATGTAATAAGAATCGGCGCGGAACCAGTAAGATGCAAATGCTGCCGCACCTCCTGCCAGAAAGCACCAGAGTGTCATCTGGTTGGAAAATATGTTCCAGCCGTGGAGTGTTACTCCCATATATTTAAAATCATACATCTGCCGTTCCAGATACGGCTTTACCTTTGGGATTCCCTGGTTTATCTGGTACGTGTTTTCCGTCTTCTGTTTAAATGCCCGAAGACTTTTGTTTTTGGTCAATGTAAGGTTATCAGATTCTTTAATCAATCTTTTGTAGAGGTTACGTGTCAGCCATCTGGTGACAATGCCGATGCCGCATAAGGCTGCCAGCACGAATAGTGCCTTGCCTGTCTGTAAAAATTCCAGCATAATTATAGCTCCCCTTTCTTTCCGGTTTCGACCGGTGATAGGTTTATTATAATCACCCAATTTGGCTTTGGGAAGATGAGAGAGCCTAGAATCGTTCGTCAAATCCTGTCAGGATTCGATTCTTAACTTAATATGAATACCGTTCAGCTATGGCTAAAATAAGATTTACAGAATGCTTTACCGCCTTCTCCTCAAACTCGCTATAGTCCATATTTGCGCTGTCATCCGCCTTATCTGAAATGGCTCTGATGATGAGAAAAGGGATGTGGTTTAAGTACGCTGCCTGTGCGATCGCAGCCCCTTCCATTTCCGTACAATACCCCCCAAAGGTATCCCCTATCCACTGTTTTTTAACCTTATCAGAAATAAACTGGTCCCCTGAAACTACCCTTCCGATAAAAACTTCAATCTCAGGATTGACCTTCCTGCAGCATTCTTCAGCCAGATTCCGAAGCCTTTCATCCGCCTCAAAGGCAAATTCCTTCATCTGGGGAATCTGCCCGGCAGGGTATCCAAAGCCGGTTGCATCCATATCATGATGGACCGTATCTGTGGACAGTACCACATCCCCGATGTTGATTTCATTCTTTAAGGAACCGGCAATACCGGTATTGATGACCGCAGTCACATGGTAGTGATCGGCCAGAATCTGAGTACAGATTGCCGCATTTACCTTGCCGATGCCGGAACGAACCACCACCGCTTCTTTTCCTTTTAAGATTCCTCTATAAAAATCCATGGCAGCGATAGTCTCTACCGTAACATTCTCCATAGCTTTTTTTACTTCTGCCACCTCTACATCCATGGCCCCTATAATTCCTAGCATAATTGTTCTCCTTTCCATTTATGCCCGCGTTTTTCGGGCATATAAGTACACTGCTACCTATTATAACAGTTTGTATCAAATTTGTCAGAAAAAATACATGGGAAATTCACTGGATTTCTTTGGACTTAAAGGCGGATCCTCGTATGAATCGCGGTTTGGAATGTCTGAATATTTCCGGTTTGCAAAGAGCTATTGACATCCTTGCCCGGATTTCCTATAATTTTATAATCTGCTATGATGAAATTTTATAATTTGGAGGAATTTAATTTGAAATATAAAACACGCGGCGTTTGTTCGCAGGAAATCAATTTTGAAGTTGAGGATAACAAACTGGTTAAAGTTCAGTTTGTAGGCGGCTGCTCCGGCAACACCCAGGGCGTGTCCCGGCTGGTGGAAGGCATGGATGTAGACGAAGCAATCAAACGGCTGGAAGGAATCCAGTGCGGCTTCAGACCCACCTCCTGCCCGGATCAACTGGCACAGGCGTTAAAAAACTATAAAGAAACTCTATCCTAAGGCTTAAATTTTACACACGTGTTTACAAGATAATTCTGCCATGTGGGAGTATGTGGACACCACCATATTAAAATACAGTCAAATACGCAAGAGGCTTCTGCGATATGAGTAAATTTAAGATCTGCAGCATATACATAATAAGCGGCCCGGAATGAAAGAATTAAAACACTCTTATTCCGGGTCAGTTTATTTTTCTTCTTAAGGCCAATGTCCAGGGTCTTTTTTTCATTATGCGGTTAAAAACTGTTCTTGTATAGCATCACGCTGCCATTCGATTGACGTAGTGGGCCAAGTATGATATTCTTATTTTATGCCCCTATAGGTATAAGGAGGTGGAAGAATGCGCCAGTGTATGGATTCAGATAATCTACATCGTCGGTTAAATAAAATCATGGGTCAAATTAAGGCCATCGATAAAATGATAGACGAGGATATTTCATGTGAGGATATACTTATTCAGGTCAATGCAGCGAAAGGCGCTTTGCATAAGGTTGGACAGGTAATTCTGGAAGGACATTTAAATCATTGTGTAAAAGAAGGAATCGAGCACGGGGACGCCGATAAAACGATAGCAGAATTTGCAAAGGCTATCGAGCACTTCTCCCGTATGAGTTAAAAAATATATCTGATAATCAGCAACCGAATTTCGGTTGCTTTTTTATTGACAAGAGTATACCTATGGGGGTATACTCTTGTTGTGTGTACATATACCCCCATAAGTATATAAGGAGTGATTTATTTGTTGACTTTTTTCAAAGATAGCGAAAGGCGGACCATGCTGTTTCTCTGCCTTTCGGCTATTTCATTAACCGTCAGTTTCTTTGACATAGGATCATCGCCCGTTAATGCGGCATGGGTTGCCATTTTTATTTGCGGTATTCCCATCGTGAAGGGCGCTATTGCCGGACTTATTACAGAGCTTGATATTAAGGCAGATGTATTGGTGTCCATTGCCCTCATTGCTTCGGTTATGATCGGCGAAATATTTGCGGCAGGCGAGGTTGCCTTTATCATGGCAATCGGCGCGTTTTTGGAAGAACGGACGGTTGCCAGGGCTCGGGCAGGAATTGAAAAACTGGTGCATTTAACACCTACCACCGCAAGGGTTATTTTAAACGGCGAAGAAAACACCATCCCCGCTGAGCGGGTCAAGGTTGATGATACCATCCGCGTATTGGCAGGGGAAACAATTCCTGTGGACGGGATCATTATGAAAGGACAAACTTCTGTTGACCAGTCCATTATGACAGGGGAATCTCTCCCTGTTGACAAAAGGGAAGGCGATGAGGTAAAAAGCGGAACCGTCAATCAGTTTGGAACCTTCGACATGCTGGCGAAAAAGGTTGGTGAAGATAGCTCACTGCAACGCATGATTCACCTTGTAGAATCAGCGGACGCTGGAAAAGCCAGAATTGTTGGAATAGCAGACCGATGGGCTACGTGGATTGTTGTTATCGCCCTTGCTGCCGCCGCAATCACTTGGTTTGTTACAGGCGAAATCATTCGTAGTGTTACCATTTTAGTCGTCTTTTGCCCTTGTGCGCTGGTGCTTGCCACACCCACTGCAATCATGGCAGGGATTGGCAATGCCACAAAATACGGGATTCTTGTCAGTCAGGGAGATGCGCTGGAAAGATTGGCTAAAGTTACGCGTATCGCCTTTGACAAAACCGGTACGCTTACCTATGGCAAACCATCTGTAGTAAAGGTTCAAAGCTGCTCTGCTGCTATGACCGATGAACAATTATTCCAACTTGCCGCGACATCGGAATTATGGTCGGAGCATCCCCTCGGAAAGGCGATTGTGGCAAGTTATAGAGAGACCTATAGAAAGCTACCGGCTGATCCAGATTCGTTTCAGCTTTTAGCAGGGCGCGGTGTATCTATCGTGATAGACGGACATCCGTTTTTTTCCGGAAATGAAGCCCTTGTCAGGGATAATGGCCTCACCATTCCTGGGCGCTTGATCGATAGCGCGGATTACCTTAAATCAGAGGGAAGCACCATCATCTATGTTATGGATCAAGAGAATGTGTTTGGCCTGATTGCACTCTCCGATACGATTCGTCCAGATGCCGCCGAGGTTGTAAAGAGTATCGCAGCCACTGGCGTAAACACGGTTTTGCTTACAGGTGATTCAACGCAAGCTGCTAATCATATGGCAAGAATCGCGGGAATATGTGACATACAATCCGATTGCCTGCCAGAAGATAAGCTGAACGCAATCAGACGATATCAGGATAGCGGGGAGCTTGTCTGCATGGTAGGCGACGGTATCAATGATGCACCCGCGTTAAGGGCTTCCCAAGTCGGTATTGCAATGGGCAGCATTGGAAGCGATATTGCAATCGAAGCGGCAGATATTGCCCTTGTAGGTGATGATATACGGGAAATCCCACACCTGCTGATGTTATCTAAAAGAACCATGCGCACCATCAACATGAACCTTGCGGCATCCATGATACTTAACTTTGCCGCAATCACGCTGGCAATTACCGGAATATTAAGTCCCGTGGTAGGCGCTCTTGTACATAATGTAGGTTCTGTTGCAGTTATTATCAATTCGTCATTACTATTGAAATGGAGGGAAAAATAGTGAAAGAATTAATTTTATTTGCTCTTTTTTAACCGTAAGTTTAGTTGTGCTGATTGCAGGAACGGGTGGTTGATATTTCGCACGCTCCGCGAGCTCAACAGGGTCACGACCCATAATAACCCATATACAAATAAAGTGCGGTCCCATGTCCTGGAAACGCACTCTATCACTATTATTCCTATTCACTTATCAGAAAATATTTAAAGCAGAACACCTTTCATAAGTTCTTGCAGTTATACAATGAGTAATTCATTCTCCTGCTCCATATATCGGCAAAATATAAAGATACCACACAAAAACTCAGGACAGAACTCCTCTGCTGCGTCAAGGTTCCAGCCACGAGAAAAGATTCCCCTGCGTGAAAGAGTGAGGATCACTTTACCGGAAGAGTCAGTCAAACGGTAGTTTTGGCTGTTGATCATCTGCAGAAGTCCGATCCGGTCTTGAAACATGAGTTCTGCAGATTTTACCCGCGGCATCCGATAGCTGAACTTCCACATAATGAAAGGACCGTTTTCGTCCGCATATTTTGGAACCCCGGATAACAGAATCTCGCCGTCAGAATTTTTCAGCAGGTATTGCCTGGAGCAGACATCACAAATCCGCTCACCGGTGGGCAACTCCGTCCGGATCTGGGTGAGGAACTGTTTTCCTCCTGTAATAATATGCTTTTCTAAACCGAAAAAGCGATTGTGTATGTTGGCCAATGCCAGGCCGGATGCCTTATTGTCTGCCTGGTACAGAGTACCCGACTTTAAAAGAAGATTCATCTTACCGCCTCCAGAATGAGCTGATAACAGAAGAAACACTTATCACTGGTTCATATCATGAGAAGGGGAGCCCTCCCAAAGAAAACTGACCTGTCAGATGGTAAATATATCGCTGGCCTGAAAAGACTTGTTTTCCGCCAGGCGCACCTGTGTGTCGTTGTAAAGATACAAACGGTAAATCAGCACACTGACTTCTTCACCCACAGCGAGGAAGTCATCCTCTAAGGACCGGTATGCAACAAGCTTTATCCCACTGACATTCAATCTCAACTCTAACATATTGCCTCGAAAAAGGCTGTCTTCGATGATCGCACGCTGAGAAGCGTGTGGATAGACCTCTTTGTCCGTTCTTGTGACCTTTATGAATTCAGGCCGGAGAACGGCTTTTTCATAGCCCTCTTCCAATTCGAAGCCGCTGAACCGACCATAATCCTCTACAATCATGGATTCACCAATAAATCTCGCAGCAAAAGGTGTAGCCGGATTTTTATAAATCTCCACCGGTGACCCGATTTGTTCAATATGGCCAGTATTGGTGATGATGATTTCATCCGCTACCTCGACTGCTTCCTCCTGATCGTGGGTGACAAAGATACTGGTGATCCCAACCTTGTTTATGGTCTCTCTCAACCATGTACGCAATTCTTTACGCACCTTCGCATCAATGGCGGCAAAGGGCTCATCAAGCAGCAGCAGATGAGGGTTCGGCGCAAGCGCCCTGGCAAAAGCCACACGCTGCTTCTGTCCTCCTGAAAGCTGGTGAGGCCGCCGGTTTTCCAGTCCTTTCAGCCCGATAAGCTCTATCAGCTCATTTACCCGCTGTTTGGTATACTCCTTATCCTTTTTCTGTACCTCCAAGCCAAATGCAATGTTATCAAAAACCGTCATATAACGAAATAGGGCGTAGTTTTGAAAAACAAAGCCAATCCCCCGTTTGCTTGCAGGAAGACCGTTCACACACTGGCCATCGATATAAATATCGCCGCTGTCCGGCTCTTCCAGTCCTGCAATCATACGTAAAATAGTTGTTTTCCCGCTTCCTGAGGGACCCAACAGCCCAATCAGCTTTCCTTTTTCAATGGAAAAACTGATGTTCTCTGCGGCCTGATAAGAACCGAACTTTTTATTGATGTTTTTTAGCTGTACATACATAGGCCCTACCTCTCTTCCCGCTTGACACGATACTCTACAATATTGCGCAGGATCAGAATCAATACCGCAATCAACACCAAAATAGATGAGACAGCAAAAGCTGCAGTCAGTTTAAATTCATTGAACAGAATTTCCACGTGCAGCGGTAATGTATTTGTCTTACCTCGCAGATGGCCGGATACTACCGATACCGCACCAAACTCGCCCAAAGCACGTGCTGTACAGAGAATAATACCGTACAAGAGTCCCCATTTGATATGCGGAAAAGTAACCTTGCGGAAAATCCGCAGCCCCTTCGCACCCATCAGGGCTGCGGCTTCCTCCTCATCACTGCCCTGTGCCTGCATCAAGGGGATCAGCTCTCGGGCAACAAAGGGAAAGGTAACAAAAATCGTTGCTAATACAATTCCAGGTACGGCAAATACAATTTTAATATCCCATGCCTCCAGCAAAGGGTATGCCCAGCCAATTCGACCGAATACCAGTATAAACACCAGCCCCGCGATAATTGGGGAAATAGAGAATGGGATATCGATCAGCGTAGTCAGCGCCTGCTTTCCCCGAAATTGGAATTTAGAAATACCCCAGGCAGCAAAGACGCCAAACAGTGTATTCACAGCAACAGAAATGACCGTAGTAAACAGCGTCAGCTTTAGTGCTTTCACAGTATAATCATCAGTAACTGCCAGGAAGAAAACCTCAAAGCCCTGACGGAGGGAATATACCAGCACGGCGGCAAGAGGCAATAAGAGCATGATGCCTAAAAACGCCGCTCCAATTAAGATCAAAAGCCATTTTATGATGTTCTCTTTCATTCGCCCTTACCCCCTTGCAATTTTTTGGATGTGCGCCTGAATTAAGTTGATACCGAACAGGAGCAGGAACGCAAATACCACCATTACGAAAGCAATTGCTGTAGCAGCCGGATAGTTGAACTGTTCCAGCTTATTCATGATAATAAGCGGTACGATCTGTGTCTCATAGGGGATATTTCCCGCGATAAACACCACGCTGCCATATTCGCCAATGGACTTGGCAAAGGCAAGGCCGAAACCGGTCAGGGCAGCCGGCAAAATTTCAGGAAGCACCACTTTAAAGAAGGTACGTGAGCGGCTGGCTCCTAAAACTTGTGCCGCTTCCTCATACTGTGGATCCAGCTTTTCCAGAACCGGCTGAACGGAGCGTACCACAAGTGGAATTCCGATAAAAATCATAGCAATCACAATTCCTGTTTTTGAATAGGAGATTTTCACTCCTATTTTTGCAAACCATCTGCCAATCCAGCCCTGTTCAGAATATAGGGTGGTCAGCGCAATCCCTGCCACAGCAGTGGGAAGGGCGAGCGGCAGCTCGATCAGGCCATCCAATATCCGCCGCATAGGAAATTGATAACGGGTTAAAATCCAGGCCAGCAAAATACCGAATACCACATTAACGACCGCGGCAATGGCGGAGCAGCTGAGACTGACCTGATAGGCCGCTATCGTTTGTTTATCCGTAATCACTCTCAAAAAATCGCTGAAAGTAGATTCGGAAAGTAGTAAGAATACGGAAAATAGAGGAATCAACACAACCAAGCTGAGCATTGTGACCGTGATGCCGATGGAAAGACCAAATCCTGGTATCACTCTGCTTTTCCGTTTTAAAAAAGTTTTTTCAAAGTTATGCATGATTCCCCCTGCGCCTGGCGATTGCAGCCGTGTTACTTCTGATAAATCTGATCAAAAATCGCTCCGTCGGCAAAAAATTTCTCACTGGCGGAAGCCCACCCTCCAAAATCATCGTTGATATTGACCAGCTGGATATCAAGATCAAAGGTATCTCCAAATTCCTTCAGGATGTCAGGATTGGAAGGACGGTAATAATTTTCTCCCTCCAGCCGCTGAGCCGCGTCTGAATAGAGGTAATCAAGGTAAGCCTTAGCAATCTCCTCTGTTTCGTGCTTTTTGGCATTGGCGTCTACCACAGCAACGGACGGCTGTGCCAGAATGCTTAAGCTGGGAGTTATAATCTCATATTCATCGGGATGCTCCACCACCGAAAGAAACGCCTCGTTCTCCCACGCCAACAGCACATCCCCTTTTTTGTTTTCTACAAATGTTGTGGTTGCTCCCCTGGCGCCGGAATCCAGTACGGATACATTGGCGTAAAGCGCTTGTAAAAACTCTCTGTTCTTTGTCTCATTCCCACCATATGTTTTATCGGAGTAGGCCCAGGCAGCTAAAAAGTTCCACCGGGCGCCGCCGGAGCTTTTCGGATCAGGGGTGATGACTTCAACACCTGGCCCGGCAAGATCATCCCAATCCTGAATATTTTTCGGATTCCCTTTTCGCACCAGGAATACAATTGTGGAGGTATAGGGGGAACTGTTCTTTGGAAGTTCGTCTACCCAGCCGTCTTCAATCAGTCCGCCTTTTCGCAGTTCATCCACATCGCCCTCAAGGGCCAGTGTTACCACATCGGCCTCGTTGCCCTCCAATACGGAACGTGCCTGCTTGCCTGATCCGCCGTGAGACTGAGTGATTTCCACGGTCTGCCCTTTTTCCTCCTCCCAATAGGTTTGGAAAAGCTTGTTATATTTCTCATACAACTCCCGGGTAGGGTCATAGGAGACATTTGTAATTGATACCGTTTTCGATTCAGAGGCCCCACGGTTCCCATCAGAAGAGACAGCATTACCGGAGCAGCCCGTTAATACACCGAGGACAGAAGCTAATACGACGGTTGGCCCTAAGACCTTATTGGATAATATCGTTATACGTTTCATAATGGAAATACCTCATTTCGCCATGTTATTTTTATGCCGCATCTTGTTTTTAGAAAATGAAATCACATTCGTTCTTTTAAGCCACAGGTTTCCCCAGCAGTAAAATGACAGTATTTATAACATCGGCACTTTGTCGTCATGCGCAGAGCAGTTTTTTTTCGCATCAGATTCACCCCCAAATTCATTACATATAAAACAAATATGTTTACTATGCATTATACGAATCTGATTCCATGATTGCAACGGCAAATTAAGCAAACGTTTGCTTCTATTGCTTCAAACCTTAACGATCTGTACTTACGCCAGTGGGGTTATTTCACATATATAAAAAGGTCATATCATTCAGCAATCGTTTGCAGGAACATCTGCCGGATAGGGGAAAGCGTAAGCAGACTGCGATGGACAGGCTTTACTACAAAACCATCGGAAATAAGCCGTCTTTCCATGCTTGCCTCATGGTTCCCCAGAATATCCTCCCGCATATGCTTGCCGGCCGTTAAAGTCAGAGGGACAAGTGTAATATTTGTGTGCGTGTTTTGCCGGAAGAACCGCACCGATATGTCCAGATCCGGCTGTCCCTCTAAAACAGCAACCGATGCCTGTGAAAATCCCACCTTTTGCAATGCTTCCGAGAGACGCGTATACACAGCTTTGCCCGCAGGATGACTGGAACCATGCCCCACAAACAGTGTTGGTTTCCCCCCGTATTCATTATGGAGAATCTCTGCTAAACATGTAATCGCCTTCTCTGAATACAGAAGAGGCTTGCCAACCTCAATATTTTTCGTGTAACAGGATATTGCAGCAAGCAGCTTTTCATATTCAAAACCCGGCAATAAATGCACCGGCTGAACAAATATATTGTCCGATTCCCACTGTCTCAGCCCTGACTGTACCGTTCGTGCAGAGATGACCCGGCAGCCGGGAAACAGGAGCCTCACCTCACCCTCTAAAACCGCCAAATCACCGAAACCAACAAGCAGGATATCCCATCGTATTTTGTCTTTCATATATACATTCCTTCGTTTATATTGAATACGCTTTCCCGCCGCATCAACTTATTCGGCAGGTATAGTTTCAGTGGGAGCCGGTGTTGTTTGTGAATCCGGCCGATGAGCATCTGCACCGCCATGCTTCCTATTTCAGCAATTGGCATGCCAACTGTTGTCAGCATGGGAGAAACATAGCTGGATAATTCTATATTGTCCATGCTGATTATGGAAAGCTGCTCCGGGACCTTGATTCTCGCCTCCCTGAAGCGGCGCAATGCAGCAATGGCTGACACATCGGCTGCGCAAAAAACTGCGGTGGGCAACTCAGCTCCCCCTCGCAAAAGCAGATCCGCTCCCCGGTATCCCCCCTCGCCGGTGTGCGGAACATTGCAAACGAAACGCCGGTTGTCTTCCAGTCCGCATTTACAAATCATATCACGATACGCCTGGTACCGTGATTCATCGTCTGTTTCACCAATATAGCCAATCCGCCGGTGGCCATAAGACACAAGGTGTTCTATGGCCATTTGTGTTGCCTCATAGCCATCGCAAATCACCTGATCCCATTCAGCTTGAATTAAATTACGTCCCACATAAACGATATTTTTGTAATGACTCTCCAGGAACGCTGTTGCTGCCTCACTGAACCGCCCAAGCACAATAGCTCCGTCCACTTTTTCCGATTCAATTTTTTCAAGGGTCGAGATCATTTTGATATCAAAAACGGAATAAGAGAGCCGTACAGGATAGTTTCGTTCCATGGCCTGCTGTTCAATGACTTGCGCAAGCTGAGCAAAAAAGGGATTATCATCCAAAGTCTTCGCTCTCCCTAAAATGCAGGCAAACGTTCCGGCCGGTGTTTGCTGTACCCCTTTTTTCCCCCTTTTTAAGTTCCGCGCACTCTGGTTCGGCATATAACCAGTTTCCTTGATGACAGCCCATACCCGGTCCTGGGTTTCCTTGCGGGCGAAGCTTCCGTCCGCTGAATTGATAATTCTGGAAACGGTGGACACAGAAACCCCGGCCCGTGCCGCAACTTCTTTTAATGTCATACGATTACCCTCCCCCCTTATTAACATATTATATCTATATGTTTAGTATGATATATAGATAAATATAAAAAATCAAGATAAATCTTGTGTAACGTTTGCGCCAGTTTTTTCCATAATTTTACTGATTTTCTTGTGTAACGATTGCGTAATTTGCTATGGATTTCCATCTTTCGAACAAGTAAAATGAGTCATATTATATATTTCCCATAGATAAGTAGGTGATTTCATGAAACAGTTCAGTAAGATGTTACGTACGGAATATTTAGAAACAGATTTTTTGATCATTGGCGGCGGCACGGCAGGGTGTTATGCAGCTTTGACATTCAGTGAACAAAGCTGCGGCCGCATATTGATTACCGATAAGGCGGATATACGGCGCAGCGGCTGCCTGGCCGCAGGGGTCAATGCAATCAACGCATACATCGTGCCGGGAAAAACGCCTCAGGATTATGTGGATTACGCCCGTAACGACGCGCAAGGGATTGTACGCGGTGACTTACTTTTGACAATGGCCGAGAGACTAAACCGGACAGCGCAAAAACTGGAAGGACTGGGACTTACGGTTCTCAAGGATGAGCACGGCGGATATACCATACGCGGCAATCGAAATATTAAAATAAACGGAGAAAACATTAAACCAATATTGGCTGACACCGTGTCAAAGAGACCGGAAATTACAGTGATGAACCGCGTCAACGTGTTTGAGTATATTGTGAAGGACAATCGCATTCAGGGTGCCTATGCCATCAGCATAGATGAGCCGGTGCTGTACGTCCTTACGGCCAAAGCAGTACTCTGCGCCACCGGCGGCGCTGCAGGCCTATACCGCCCCAATCATCCCGGATTTTCCCGGCACAAAATGTGGTATCCTCCCTTCAATACCGGTGCCGGATATGCCATGGGCATTCTGGCAGGTGCTGAGATGACCACTTTGGAAATGCGCTTTATTGCCCTGCGCTGCAAGGATACCATTGCACCTACAGGAACGCTGGCACAGGGTGTCGGTGCAAAGCAGATCAATTCCCAGGGAGAGATCTATGAACAGAAATATGGATTGACCACCTCTCAGCGCCTGCATGGAACAGTGACAGAAAACCGTGAAGGCCGCGGTCCTTGCACCCTGCGCACCATGGGGATCACAGAAGAACAGGATGAGGATTTACAGAAAGCGTATCTCAACATGGCACCAAGTCAAACGCTAAGATGGCTGGAAAGCGGTGAAACACCCCGCATCAAAAACGTAGAAATCGAGGGAACCGAACCCTATATCGTAGGAGGACACACGGCCAGCGGCTATTGGGTGGATACCAATCGGGAAACTACCATAAAGGGACTGTTTGCTGCCGGAGATGTGGCCGGAGGGTGCCCCCAAAAGTACGTAACCGGTGCATTTGCAGAGGGAGAAATCGCAGCAAATGCAGCGATTTCTTGCATGATCAGAGAAGCTGCGCTGCCAGATGCCGGGCAGGTACTGGAAAAAAAGCTCTGGTTGGAGCAATTTATAAGCCAGGATAAAGTCAGTGTTACCACAGACGAATTGGAAGAAAAAATGCAGTCCGTCATGGATCAATACGCCGGAGGGATTGGCTCCGACTACCGTTTTTCTGAAGACTCCCTCCGCATTGCCGATGAAAAGATTCAGGAGATTCAAAGGCAGACAAACGCTTTGGCAGCGCCGGATATGCAGGAACTTGTATACATATTGGAGCTGCGTGAACGATTAATCCTCTGCCGGGCAGTGATCGCCCATTTGGCAGCCCGGCGGGAAACACGCTGGCACAGCTTTGCAGAGAACACCGATTACCCAGACATCAGTTCCGAAATGGAATGCTATGTCAATTCCAGGATTGAGAACGGCAATTTGAAGATTCTCTTCCGGCCGCTTGTTGGGGAAGGAGAAACATATGAGCATTGAAATAAGGTCAGAGCAGTGTATTGGCTGCGGCCGGTGCCGCAGCATCTGTCCCGGCAGCCTGATACGCCTGCAACAGGGAAAAGCTGAAATTTTGCGGCCGGAGCGTTGCTGGGGCTGTGCATCCTGTCTTAAGGAGTGTCCGGTACAGGCCATTGCGCTTTATCTGGGCGAGGACATCGGGGGACTGGGCGGCCGGTTTACCATCCGGCGAACCGGTACCCAGCTGCACTGGATGCTTACAAATCCGGATGGAAGCACAAAAACGCTGACGGTAGACAGCCGCAGCGCCAACAAATACTAAACACTTTTACCTGTTTTCGTCTCGCTGGCAAGCGAACAATTAATCCATATGAAAACAGATTATATCAAGAGAGGAGAGATCCCCATGTCTCTGACACATTTAGATCAATTGGAAGCTGAAGCGATCTATATTTTTCGTGAGGTCGCTGCTGAGTGCGAACGTCCGGTGATGCTATACTCTATCGGAAAGGATTCGTCGGTAATGCTTCATTTGGCCATGAAAGCTTTCTACCCGGAAAAGCCGCCTTTCCCATTTCTGCATATCGATACCAGCTGGAAATTTCGTGAAATGATTGCATTTCGTGACCAGCGCGCAAAAGAGTTAGGCATCAATATGCTGGTCTACCGGAATGAAGAGGCGATCGCGCAAGGAATTAATCCCTTTGACCACGGCGCCGCATACACCGATATTATGAAGACGCAAGCGCTCAAAAACGCGCTTACCAAATACCAGTTCACGGCCGCCTTTGGCGGCGGGCGGCGAGACGAGGAAAAATCCCGGGCAAAGGAGCGAATCTTTTCCTTTCGGAACGAATATCACGCATGGGATCCCAAAAACCAGCGCCCGGAGATGTGGAAATTATACAATACGCAGATTAGTAAGGGTGAGAGCATGCGCGTCTTCCCTATTTCCAATTGGACAGAAAAGGATATCTGGCAATATATCCGGCGGGAAAATATCGGCATTGTACCCTTGTATTTTGCAAAAGAACGTCCTGTCGTTTATCGGGATGGAAACATTATCATGGTAGACGATGACCGGATGCGTTTAAGCCCGGGGGAAGTTCCGCAGCTCAAAAAAGTCCGATTTCGCACACTCGGTTGTTACCCGCTCACCGGCGGATTGGAATCCGAAGCAGATACACTGGATGCAGTAATCAAGGAGACGCTGGCCTCGGCCACAAGTGAACGCACCAGCCGGGTCATTGATAATGAGACGGCCGGCAGCATGGAACGTCGGAAACGGGAGGGGTATTTTTAATGGGCAGTACAGAAAACGGACTTTTGAAATTTATTACCTGCGGCAGTGTGGACGATGGGAAATCCACCTTGATCGGGCATATTCTGTATGACTCAAAGCTGCTTTATGCGGATCAGGAGCAGGCACTGATTCTGGATAGCCAGGTGGGAAGCAGGGGCGGCGCGATCGACTATTCTCTCCTGTTAGATGGTCTGATGGCTGAACGGGAACAGGGGATCACAATTGATGTTGCTTACCGTTACTTTACAACCAATGCACGAAGCTTTATCGTAGCCGACACGCCGGGCCACGAAGAGTATACACGGAATATGGCGGTGGGTGCCTCTTTTGCGGAGCTCTCGGTCATTCTCGTAGACGCATCCCAGGGCGTGCTGGCGCAAACCCGCCGGCATACCAGGATCTGTTCTTTGATGGGGATACGCTTTTTCATTTTTGCCGTCAACAAAATGGATCTGATTTCCTATAGCAGGGAAAAATTCAACGAGATATCGGAAGATATCGTGACTCTTTGCAAGGAATTGTCACTGGAACATGTGGTTATCATCCCAGTTTCAGCCACAGAAGGAGACAATGTCACCAGACATTCGGAAAACATGCCATGGTATCAAGGGGAAACATTGCTTTCACATCTGGAAACAGTGGATATTTCCGATGAACGGCCGGAAGCAGGGTTTTATATGCCAGTTCAGCGAGTTTGCCGCCCCGACCATAGCTTTCGAGGGTTCCAGGGGCAGGTGGAGGCAGGCAGGGTATCAGTTGGCGATCAGCTGACGGCTTTGCCAAGCGGAGAACACGCTCTTGTAAAATCCATTTCCATTGCCGGGAAAAATGTGGCCGAATCGTCTGTAGGGCAGCCGGTCACCATTCAGCTTGACCGGGAAGTGGATGTTTCCCGGGGATGTGTGCTGGTTAAAGACGCCGGCCTCAAGCTGGAAAGGACCTTTGTTGCCACACTTCTATGGATGGATGAAGAAAATCTGATTCCCGGAAAAGAGTATTTACTCAAACTGGGGACTAAGCTAAGCCCGGCCGTTGTGACGGGTATCCAGCATAAAGTGGATATAAACAGCGGCGTACTGCTGCCTGCCGAATCAGTGGGCAAAAATGAAATACTGCGCTGCGAGATCTCATTGTCCGAACCTATTGTATTGGATCAATTCAAACGGCATAAAAGCCTGGGCGAGCTGATATTAATTGACCGGGTGAAACACTCTACGACCGCCTGCGGCGTCATTGAAGAGACAGACAAACAAAAACAGGAAGGTATCCTCCTGCAAGATGGAGAGAAAAAGCTGATCATTCGGCTGTTTGATAACTTTTATTACCATCCGGGTATTCATGCTGTGCTGCGTCATAGCCCTGATCCGGTTGTATATATAGCGGGAGATGCCCTTCCTTTAAAAACCGACCAGTTTGATTATCCTCTTGATTTTGATCTGCCCTGCGGCCAGGAGGTCGCTTGCATTCGTCAGGGAGTCTTTGAGGGGTTTGGCAGCCGTGATGAAAAGATACCGCTGATTGATACCAACGGCATTCAGACAAAAGGAGAGCTGCCCCGTAATTTTGGAAAATACCGCCGTGTGCTGATTTGGGAGGATTCTTATGAAATTTAATACCAGGCTTTTACACGGAGCATTTCCTCCGGATTTTCATGGCGCAACACTTCCTCCCGTGTATCAGGTATCGGCCTTTGCCCAGGAATCGGCAGAAAAACTGGAAAAGGTTTTTGCGAATACGGCCTCTGGGTTTGCCTATACGCGTATATCCAACCCCACACTTTCTGCTTTTGAAACGTTCGTATTGCAACCAACATCGGGGATGTACGCACACTGGTGATTCATCCCGCCTCCACCATTTACAGCCATGCAAGCGAGGAGACAAAACAAAACGCGGGCGTATATGACGACCTGATCCGTATCAGCGTCGGGCTGGAAGATATTGAAGATTTAAAAGAAGATTTTGCACAGGCAATTTCAAAAATATATGAAAGCGGGGATAATTATGGCGGTTAACTATAAAGAATTGAAAAACGGCGGATTTATGCGTCAGGTACAAAAAAACCATTTCTCCTTGCGGTTAAAGGTAGTGGGCGGCAATCTAACAACTGCGCAGCTGGCCGTGATTGCCGAAATCAGCGAGAAATACGGCGATGGCCATGTCCATCTTACTTCCCGCCAAGGCGTAGAGATTCCTTTTATCAAGCTGGAGGATGTGGATACAGTCAAAGCTGAGCTGGAAGATGGCGGCGTGGACACCGGCGTCTGTGGTCCCCGGGTGCGAACCGTTACAGCCTGCCAAGGCAACGCCATCTGCCCGTCCGGCTGCATAGATACTTATCCCCTTGCGTTAGAGATTTCCGACCGGTATTTTGGACGGGAACTGCCTCATAAATTCAAGTTTGGGGTAACCGGCTGTATGAACAATTGCCTCAAGGCGGAGGAAAATGACCTAGGTATAAAGGGCGGCTATACAGTGGAATGGATTCAAGAGGCCTGCACCCTGTGCGGTGTGTGTACCAAAGCCTGCCGGGAAGGCGCTCTCACCCAAACAGACGGCAAAATTCTCATGGACCGCAATAAATGCAGCAATTGCGGCCGCTGCGCCAAATCCTGCCCCTTTGACGCCTGGAAAAGCGATCCGGGATATCTGGTTTCCTTCGGGGGTACCTTCGGCAACTTAATTGCCAGGGGACAGCAATTTTTGCCTGTTATCCGTGACAAAGAAACCTTATTTCGCGTAACCGATGCGGCACTTGATTTCTTCAACAGGAATGCAAAACCCAGCGAGCGATTCCGGGTCGCCATCGAACGCACAGGCTGGGAGGAATTCAAACGCGAAATGGAGGCTGCTTACAATGGCTGATTTTAATATAAATGAAACACTGGATATCACAGATGTGGTCTGCCCGGTCACCTTTGTCAAAGTAAAAGTGGCACTTGAAGAGTTAGACGAAGGACAAATCCTGTCCATTCGATTAAACGACGGTGAACCGGTGCAAAATGTTCCCCGCAGTGTAAAGGAAGAGGGACATCAAATTCTGCGCCTGACAGAGAATGAAGACGGAACCTATAACCTGATCGTGCGAAAGGCCGGAGAATAGCCGGCTTAACATCCATAAGATAAATGTCATTAATTATCTTCCCTTTCAGCACATCGATTAAATTATGGAGGAATCGAAATGATACTAACTGTAGCAGGAAATAAAAAAGAATACGCTGACGGACTGACTGTAGCGGAGCTGATAGAAATAGAGCAGATAGAAACACCCCAATATGCCACTGTATCTGTTGACGATGAGTTTATTTCCGGAGATGCTTTCGGCGAAACACAGCTGCACGACGGTGCCAGCGTTGAGTTTTTATACTTTATGGGCGGAGGGCAGTGATATGGCATTTACCAATGAGCAGTTAGAACGGTATTCCCGGCACATCCTTCTCTCCGAGGTAGGTGTAAAGGGACAGAAAAAGCTTCTGGATGCCAGGGTACTGATCATCGGAGCCGGCGGGCTTGGCGCTCCCTGTGCGCTGTACCTGGCTGCTGCGGGCGTAGGAACCATCGGGGTAGCCGATGCTGACGAAGTGGATCTTTCCAACCTCCAGCGGCAGGTCATTCACAGCACGCCCGATGTGGGCAAAGCCAAGGTGGAGTCAGCCAAAGAAAGCATCAATGCCATTAACCCTGACGTGACAGTCAAAACTTACCGTACTTTTGTGTCAGCAGACAATGTGATGGACCTGATTTCCGATTATGATTTTATCATTGACGGCACCGATAATTTTCCCGCTAAGTTTCTGATTAATGATGCCTGTGTACTGGCGAAGAAGCCTTTTTCTCATGCCGGCATTATCCGGTTCAAAGGGCAGCTGATGACCTATGTACCGGGGCAGGGCCCCTGCTATCGCTGCGTTTTTAAGAATCCTCCACCACCAGATGCAGTTCCCACCTGCAGACAGGCCGGTGTGATTGGTACGATGGGCGGAGTCATCGGTACCCTCCAGGCAATGGAGGCGATCAAATATTTCATTGGCAAAGGGGAACTCCTGACCGGTTCACTCCTGACCTATGACGCATTATCCATGACATTTCGTAAAATCAAGCTCCCAAAGAACCCGGGCTGTGAGGTATGCGGAGAACATCCCTCTATTTTGGCTCCCTTTGATTATGAACAGGCGGTGTGTGATTTAAAATGAAGCTTACGATAAAAAAGACTGATGTTAAATTAATAGTGGAACACGCCAGGAACGGCCTTCCCAACGAGGTCTGCGGATTGATTGCAGGTACTGTGGAGGGCGGCAGTAAGACGGTTGAGAAGGTATATCTGCTTTCCAATCCCGACCAAAGCCCGGAGCATTTTTCCATTGACCCCAAAGAGCATCTCTTCGCAATCAAGGATATGCGCAGAAACGGTTGGTTGCCCCTTGGGAATTTCCATTCTCATCCATCTACTCCTGCCAGGCCCTCCATGGAGGATATCCGCCTGGCCTATGATCCGTCTGCGAGCTATCTAATCCTATCCCTGGCCGAAGAGGTACCAGTGCTGAAAGCATTTGGCATTACCGGAGATACGATGGAGCAAGAAGAAATAGTTGCCATACTTTAATGAAGCGCGTGCAAACGTCCAGGAATGAAGGCTTATAAGACTTTCATTCCTGGACGTTCTGTTTTAAAACGAATGCTTCCCTGTATCCATCAATTTACAATATACAACACCCACTATCGTAGAAACCAATGTTGCCAATAAAGCCGGGCCCACCACAGCCATTGGATTAGGACTGCCGTACTGGCTTCTGTAGGCAATCATATTAACCGGTATTAACTGAAGGGAAGAAATATTTATGATAAGAAACGTACACATCTCATTATTTGCAGTTCCTTCCGGAACCGGCTTTGCCACATACTTCCCGGTAACTTCTCCTTTTCTCCGCTTCTCTTCCAGCTCCTTTAAAGCCTCCATGGCCTTTAGTCCTGCCGGGGTAGCCGCCCACCCAAGCCCCAGAATATTAGCGATGATATTCGTAGATATGTATTCAAGCGCCGGATGTTCATCCGGAATCCGTGGAAAAAGGAAATGAAGTACGGGACTCATTTTTTGTGACATCCGTTCGATCAATCCGGATTTCCGCCCAACCTCCATGATTCCGCTCCAAAAAGACATGATTCCCAGCATGGTGATGCACAACATAACAGCATCTTTTGCAGAGGTTAAAGCCCCATCTGTCACACCATTTAAATTCCCGTGGAATGCTCCCCAAAGGACTCCAACCAGCATCATGAAGGCCCATAAATAATTCAGCATTGCTTTTCCTCTTTTTAACTTCTTTCAATTCTTCTTAATCCATCTTATTCCCGCCAAAATAGCCTTATGTGTTTTCCCTGTTACAAATACTGCGCAAAAAACCGCAAAGCATGATAGTTCGTTGCTTTGCGGTATATACAGATCCTATATTCACATTTTCCGGTCATTAACACTCCCGGATATTTCCTTATTCTAATTACGCATGATCCCTGTCATTTGTAAGATTCAGCTTGTCCAGAACAAAGAACATCAGGCCCATCAACATGCCTACCACACATGCGAGAACCATACCTGATAACTGGATGCTTCCAAACTTTACGGCAACACCGGATAGTCCTGTTACAAAGATAACGGAGGTCATGGCCATATTTCTGGATTTTCCATAATCAACCTGTGCATCAACCAGAATACGAATACCTGATGCTCCGATCATTCCATACAGCAGGAAGGAAATTCCGCCGATTACCGGCCCTGGAATTGTATTGATTAATGTCGTCATCTTTCCGATAAAAGAGCAGGCAACGGAAAGAACTGCCGCTCCCCCGATTACATAGACGCTGTACACCTTTGTCATTGCCATAACACCGATATTTTCGCCATATGTGGTAGTGGGTACAGAACCAACAAGACCGGAAAATGTGGTTGATATATAATCTCCCAGCAAAGAGCGGTGAAGTCCTGGATCCTTTATCAAATCCCGACCTACTATTTTACCGGTTACAATCTGATGGCCGATATGTTCTGAGGTAACGACAAGAAGCACTGGAAGAATAATGACAATTGCTTCCCATTTAAACTTTGGCACTGCAAAATTAGGCAAGGACAACCATGCTGCGGAGCTGACCTCACTAAAATCTACAACACCACATAAAAGTGCTGCCACATATCCTACAATAATTGCAACCAGAATCGGGATAACAGATAAGAACTTTCTGAATACCACAGAACCAAGTACTGCTGTCAGTAGAGTTACCAGAAAAACAATGACATTTCTCATATCAATCAATTCATCCTTTAAGCCTGCATTGGATGCCGCTGTTCCAGCAAGTTCAAGTCCAATGAGTGCCACAACCGGTCCCATAGCCGCCGGAGGAAGAACAATATCAATCCAGTCTGAACCGAATTTATAAATAATCAGTGCCAATACACAACCGCAAAGCCCAACGGCAACAAACCCGCCCAGGGCATAATTATAGCCCCATTTGCTGATAACAATTCCTGCCGGTGCCAGGAATGCAAAACTGGAGCCAAGGTATGCCGGTGCTTTTCCCTTTGTTATGAAAATAAAAAATAATGTTCCCATTCCATTCATGAACAGTACAACTGCCGGGTTGATTCCAAATATAAAAGGAACCAGGACCGATGCCCCGAACATTGCGAACATATGCTGGATACTTAAAGGCACCAGCAACTTAAATGGCACTTTCTCTTCCACCTGAATGATTTTCTTGCTTTCCATACAGCTCTCCATTTCTCTTTTAGTCTTCTTAAAATTTTTTATCTTTCCCATTATAGCACTACCTCTATTTTCACGCAACCACTTAAAATTGGAGAATTCTTCCAGCACACATCATTGGATTTCAACTTATGGATGAATCTTATCCACCCAATACTCAGGAAAAAAGGCTGCTGCCACCGGTTTCTTAAAACCGGCAGCTTTGCAGCCCCTTTTAATCAAATATTCCAGCACCAAAGTCAAGCTGGCATAAACCTGGCTCATTGCACTTATTAGAATCAATTCTCACCAACCAGATCCTTCATAACCTCTTCCACAGTTTCCATCTGTGCTGCAAGATGAGCCTTACTGCCGCAAAAGACAAGCCCATCCTCGGTCCGTCCTTCTGCGGAATTCACCAAAGCCTTCGTAATACAATAAGGAATGGTCTTCCTGTCGCATTTATCCAAACATTGATAGCAATGCTCCAAACGGAAGGGAGTATCTCCCACTGTCTTTAAGAACGGATTCTTAATAGCCCTTCCCGGCATTCCCACCGGACTCTTGGTAATGACAATATCTTCTTTCTTGGCATGAAGATAAGCCTGCTTAAACGCTTCCGGTGCATCACATTCCTCCGTGGTCACAAACCGGGTCGCCACCTGGACGCCGTCTGCTCCAAGGGAGAGCTGGTGCATGACATCCTCATGGGAGTAAATGCCTCCCGCGGTCACCACCGGGATCACCTTATTGTACTTATCTCCATATTCCTTAACCAGCCGGATAATTCCTTTTACTTCTTCTTCATATTCCGCCTGCTTATAGGTGCTGTCCACATCATCTGTATCTACCCCAAGGTTTATCAGATCCTCTCTGGAAAATCCTAAGTGTCCTCCTGCAAGAGGCCCTTCCACTACTACCAGGTCAGGCGCCTGATGGTATTTACGGTCCCACATCTTGCAAATAACCATTGCAGACTTTACCGTTGATACAATGGGCGCGATCTTGGTTTTTAATGCGATTCCGGCCTCTTCCGCTGCCTCTGCCACATATTCCGGCAGGCTTACAGGAAGCCCGGCTCCGGATATGATAAGATCCGCTCCGGCCTTTACCGCCTTTTTCACATAGCTGGCATAACTTTTCGTGGCAACCATAATGTTAAATCCTATGATGCCTTCCGGCGCGATTTCTCTTGCCTTTTTCATTTCCTGTCCAATGGCCCGCAAATTTGCTTCCAATGGATTCTCCTTAAAATCCGGCTCCCGAAACCCAATCTGAGCCGTAGAAATGATTCCGATTCCTCCGGCCTTTGCCACTGATCCGGCTAAAGAAGAAAGGCTGATTCCTACTCCCATACCGCCCTGGATCACCGGATGCTTTGCCACCAGTTCTCCTATTATCAAAGGTTTTAATGTTCCCATTACATTCTCCTAAATCTTTCATATCTTTGATCTGCAAGTTCTTCCTTTGTCATGGTAAGGGATATGGCAAGAAATTCTTCCATGGCCTTATCCATTTCTTCCGCAATTCGGCTAAGATTATCTGCACAGGCCGGTTCTTCTTCTGAGATCACCCGCTCTATGAGACCTAACTCCATTAGATCCCTGGCCGTAATCTTCATAACCCTGGCCGCGTCATTTGCCTTTTTGCTGTCTTTATATAAAATTGAAGCAAAGCCCTCGGGAGAGAGGATCGAATAAATGGAATTCTCCATCATCCAAACTTCATTTCCTACCGCCATGGCAAGAGCACCGCCGCTGCCTCCCTCCCCGATTACAATGGAAAGAACCGGCACGGTTAAATCTGCCATTTCAAATAAGTTTCTGGCAATGGCCTCTCCCTGGCCCCGTTCCTCGGCCTCCAGGCCGCAGAATGCTCCCGGTGTATCCACAAAACAGATGACCGGACGGCCAAAGGCTTCCGCTTGTTTCATCAAACGCAGAGCCTTCCGGTATCCATCGGGTGATGGCATTCCGAAATTGCGCTTAATGTTATCCTTTGTATTCTTCCCCTTTTCCTGCCCAATGACCGTAACAGGAATTCCATGGAAGGAAGCGATTCCACCTATAATTGCCCCGTCATCTTTATAATAACGATCTCCGGCAAACTCCATAAAATCATCAAACAGCGCATGAATGTAATCCGATGCCACCGGTCGGTCGGAGCTTCTGGATAACAATACGGTATCCCAGGCGCTCCTTTTATTCTTTCTTAACCGGAGAACCTTCTTTTTTCCACCGTTTGATTCCGCTTTTGTACGGTTATCCACAGGAAGGCCCTGACTGCTTTGGGGATTGTGGAGTCTTAAGATATTTGCCAAGGTTTCCTTCATCTCTTCCCTTGGCACGATCTTATCAATGAAGCCATGTTCAAGCAAAAATTCCGCTCTCTGGAATCCTTCCGGCAGCTTTTGTCCAATGGTCTGTTCAATTACCCGTGGACCTGCAAATCCGATCAGGGCAAACGGTTCTGCCAGAATGATGTCACCCAGCATGGCAAAGCTGGCCGTCACCCCGCCTGTGGTAGGATCTGTAAGGACACTGATAAAAAGCTGACCTGCCTTGTGATGGCGCTTTAAGGCTGCCGAGGTCTTTGCCATCTGCATGAGTGATACGATCCCCTCCTGCATCCTGGCTCCGCCGGAGCATGCAAATATGATCACCGGAAGCTTCTCCTTCGTTGCCCGCTCTACGGCTCTTGCAATTTTCTCCCCCATCACTTGGCCCATGCTGCTCATGATGAAACGGGCATCGCAGACCCCGATCACAGCTTTCTGGCCGTTCATTTCACAGCAGCCGGTGACAATGGCCTCGGAAAGCCCGGTTTTTTCTCTGGCTGCCGCAACCTTCTTATCGTAGCCCGGAAAATCAAGGGGATTTTTAAATTCCATCTCCTTATCCCATTCCTCAAAGGTTCCCTCATCCGCTACCATTTCAATCCTCTGGTAAGCATGAAGGCGGAAATATCCTTTGCATTTTGGGCAGATGAAATGATTGCTTCTCACATCCTCCACATAGATGGGCTGACAGCATTTATTGCACTTCCGCCACAGCCCTTCCGGTATTCCCGGTTCCTCTGCTTTTTCAGGAGCCTTGTATTTGCTGTCTATTAATGTATAGGTTTTCTTAAACATGCTTTTTAACATAAGATTGCTCCTTTACCTGCCTACCGGACATAATCCGGGAAATATTTTGGGATAAAATCCGTATCCACATCTCCATCCCGGTAAGCTTCATGACTCAGGATATCAAACTGAAAATCAACATTTGTCTCAATCCCCTCGATGATTAGTTCTCCAAGAGCGCTTCTCATCTTTAAGATGGCTTCCTCCCGGTCTTTGCCGTGAACGATCATCTTCATTAACATGGAATCATAATTGGCCGGGACCTTATATTCATTGTAAATGTGTGTGTCTATGCGGACTCCGTTGCCTCCGGGCACATGGACATTTTTTATAAGGCCTGGACAGGGCATAAAGTTTTTCGCCGGATTTTCTGCATTGACTCTGCATTCAATGGCATGGCCTGTAATGGCTACATCCTCCTGCTTTACACTTAAAGGCTCTCCTGCCGCGATACGGATCTGTTCCTTGATTAAATCCAGGCCGGTTACCATTTCCGTTACCGGATGCTCCACCTGGATTCGGGTGTTCATTTCCATAAAATAAAAATTCTTATGTTTATCCAAAAGGAACTCAATGGTTCCTGCATTTTCATACCTTACAGCCTTGGCCGCGCGGACCGCAATCTCTCCCATGCGGTTTCTTAACTCCTCTGAGATAGCTGCTGACGGTGATTCTTCAAGCACTTTTTGATGGCGCCTTTGAATGGAGCAGTCACGTTCTCCCAGATGCACTACATTTCCAAACTTATCCGCCATAATCTGAAATTCAATATGCCTTGGTTTTTCAATATATTTTTCAATATACATGGTATCATCGGAAAATCCCTTTACGGACTCCATCTGGGCATTCTTAAAATTAGCATCAAAATCCTCCAGGCTTCTGGAAATCCTCATACCTTTTCCGCCGCCTCCTGAGGAAGCCTTGATCATAACAGGAAACCCGATCCTTTCCGCCATGGCTTTCGCCTCTTCCACCCGGCGGACCGCTTCTTTTCCGCCCGGGATTACGGGGACCCCTGCTTCTATCATGGTCTTTCTGGCCTCAGATTTATTTCCCATCTTCCCTATTACTGCTGCGGAAGGGCCGATAAAGGTAATGTTACACTTTTCACAAAGTTCCGTAAACCTTGCATTTTCCGATAGAAAACCAAAGCCCGGATGAATGGCATCCGCTTTCATTGCTACGGTGGCTGTGAGAATCCTCTCCATGTTTAAATAGCTCTGGGTCGAGGGGGCCGGGCCAATACAGATCGCCTCATCGGCCAATAAGGTGTGAAGGCTCTCCCGATCCGCTTCAGAATAAACGGCAACCGTCTTAATCCCCATTTCCCTGCAGGCCCTTATGATACGTACCGCAATCTCACCGCGGTTGGCAATTAAAATCTTATCAAACATGAGGCTCACCTACCCAATCATAAATGTCAGTTCCGCACTGGCAGCCAACTTTCCGTCTACGGTTGCGGTGGCCTTTCCCACACCAACAGGGCCTTTGCGCTTAATGATCTCACATTCCAGTTTAAGCCTTTCTCCCGGGATAACCTTGTGCTTGAATTTTGCTTTGTCAATACCACCAAAATAACCAATTTTCCCTTTATTTTCTTCCATGCTTAACATTGCAACGGTACCTACCTGTGCCAGGGCTTCTATGATCAGAACTCCCGGCATAACCGGCTCTGCCGGAAAATGCCCCTGAAAAAAAGGTTCATTATATGACACACATTTATATCCAACCGCTCTCACTCCAGGCTCGAACTCCTCAATGCAGTCCACCAGTAAAAACGGGTGTCTGTGGGGAATAATCTCTTGAATCTCCTTAATACCTAACATCATGCGCCCTCCTGCTTTTAAAAGAGAGGCCCAGCCTCTGGGCCTCTCTTAGATTTTACAACTACTTACCGGATACGGAACAGAGGCTGACCGTACTCCACCACATCTTCGTTGCCTATTAAAATGGCTTCTACCACGCCATCAAATTCACACTCAATCTCATTCATCAGCTTCATGGCTTCGATGATTCCTAAGACCTGACCCTTCTTTACCTGATCTCCAACCTTTACAAATGGTTCACTTTCCGGAGACGAAGCATTATAGAAGGTTCCCACCAAAGGAGAAGACACAAGCTTTTCCGAACAGATATCATTTCCTGCCGCTACCACGGGTACCCCGGACGGAGTGGACGCCGGAATCGCCTGCTGGGAGAATACACCTGCTGCCATTTCTGTCTGAACAACAGGACTTCCGGATATTGTCACGATTTCTCTTTCTTTTTCTTTCTTAATGGAAAGCTTTAAGTCTCCCTCTTCCATTCTAAAGCTGGTTAAGTCATTTTCCTTCACAGCCTGCATCAGCCTGATAATATCATTGATCTCCATAGACTGCCTCCTATTGTTCAAACTTCTTCACAAGAATGCTGGCATTATGTCCGCCGAATCCCAGGGAGTTGCTGATGGCATATGTCACATCACAGGCAACACCTTCCCCTTTGGTATAATCCAGATCACAGCCTTCTCCCTCTTCTAAAAGGCCGACCGTTGCATGAACAAAGCTATCCCCAATGGATTTTACACAGGCGATGAACTCAATTCCTCCTGCAGCACCTAAGAGATGGCCCACCATGGACTTGGTGGAGCTGATCTTTACATCCTTTGCATGGTCGCCTAAGGCAGTCTTAATGGCCAAGGTCTCAAACAGATCATTGTGATGAGTGCTGGTACCATGGGCATTCACATAATCAATATTTTCAGGAGCAATTCCCGCATCCTTTATAGCCTCAGTCATGGCTCTTGCCGCACCGCTTCCATCCTCAGCAGGAGAAGTGATGTGGTATGCATCACAGGTTGAACCATAACCAACCACTTCACCGTAAATAACCGCATTCCTTGAGAGTGCATGCTCAAGCTCTTCTAAAATAACCACGCCTGCTCCTTCTCCCATGACAAAACCGCTTCTGTCTTTATCAAATGGGATGGAGGCACGAAGGGGATCATCGGCAGTTGTAAGTGCTGTAAGAGCCGTGAATCCTGCCACGCCGATCGGAGTAATGCTTGCTTCTGCTCCTCCCGCCACCATGACATCAGCTTCTCCGTACTGGATAGAACGGAAAGCTTCTCCAATGGAATGGGTTCCAGTGGCACAGGCTGTCACCACATTGATGCACTTGCCTTTTAATCCGAATTGGATTCCAACATTTCCGGCTGCCATATTCGATATCATCAGAGGAACCAGAAGAGGATTCACTCTGCCAGGTCCTTTCTCCAGAAGCTTTTTATTCTCCCTCTCAAGGGCCTGTAAGCTTCCGATTCCCGAACCAACGCTTACACCCACCCGGTAAGGGTCTTCTTTTTCCATGTCAATGCCTGACGTCTCCAAGGCTTCTTTTGAGGCTGCCACGGCAAACTGGGCAAAACGCTCCATACGTTTCGCTGCCTTTACATCCATATAATCCTTTGGTTCAAAATCCTTTACCTCGGCAGCCAGCTTTGCCTTATAATCGGTTGTATCAAACTGGGTGATCGGTCCGATCCCCACCTTATTTTCCTTTAAGCCATTCCAAAAGCTCTCCACATCTTTTCCGATTGGGGTAATGGCACCCATACCGGTTACTACCACTCTTCTCTTCATACCGTCTCTCCTCGCTTACATAGCCATGCCGCCATCCACACTGATCACCTGACCAGTGATGTACCCAGCTTCCTCTGATGCCAAAAATGCTGCCACACCGGCAATATCTTCTACTGCTCCAAAACGTTTCATCGGGATCTGCTCTAAGGATGCTGCCTTTATGGATTCCGGCAGAACCTCCGTCATAGCCGTATGGATAAAACCGGGGGCTATTGCATTTACTGTTATTCCTCTGCTTGCAACCTCCCTGGCAAAAGACTTGGTGATACCGATAACACCAGCCTTGGCTGCACAGTAATTTGCCTGCCCGGCATTGCCTAACACACCGGAAACAGAGGAAATATTTATGATCCTTCCGGTCTTTTGCTTGATCATCTGGCGGGCAATATGCTTCATGCAGTTGAATACTCCCTTTAAATTGGTATTGATCACCGCATCAAAGTCTTCCTCAGACATCTTCATCAGTAGATTATCCCGTGTGATCCCTGCATTGTTTACAAGAATATCCAGTTTTCCGTATTTCTTTATCACGGCTTCTAAAAATACACCCACGCTTTCATATTCCGCTACGTTGCATTGAACGGCTTCTGCCTTACCGCCCTTTTCTTCAATCTCCTTCACTACTTCCATGGCCTGGGAATCAGAACCATTATAATTAATAATCACGGTTGCTCCCTGGTCTGCCAGCTTTACGGCAATTGCTCTTCCGATTCCTTTGGCGGCTCCGGTCACCACTGCTATCTTACCATCTAACATGTTCTTTCCTCCTGCATCCTTAAAAGGGAGTTTGATTCACTTTTAGGAAAAATTGATTAACTTATCCATATCTTCCAGTTTCTCTATATTAAAGACTCTTGCGTCCTTCGTAATCTTCTTAATAAATCCGGCCAAGGTCTTACCCGGCCCGATTTCAATAAAGGTATCCACACCGTCTGCCACCATGGTTTCCACACTCTGCTGCCATCTGACGGATGAATACACCTGCTCTTTAAGCAAAGACTTTACCATTTCACTGTCGGTTATATACTGGGCTGTCACATTCGCCACGTAGGGAATCTGAGGTTTTTTTATTTCCACGCCCTTTAGCACCTCCCCTAGTTTTTCCCCCGCACCAGTGAGCATGGAGGAATGGAAAGGTCCGCTTACATTTAACATCAGCGCCCGTTTTGCACCTGCTGCCAAAAGCTTTTCATTCGCTGCTTCCACAGCCTCTTTTTTCCCTGATATTACTATCTGCCCCGGGCAGTTGTAATTGGCGATCTGGACTCCATCCATACCGCTTAATACTTCTTCAATCTTTAAGGCATCCAGTGCCAGAATAGCCGCCATGGCTCCGATACCATAAGGGACCGCTTCCTGCATGAGGATTCCCCTCTGCCTGACAGTCCGGATAGCATCTGCATCGCTCATAACGCCTGCCGCCGCAAGCGCACAGTATTCTCCCAGGCTTAAACCGGCAGACACCTGCGGTCTGATGCCCTTTTCTGCTTCCAGAACCCGCATCATGGCAATGCTGGTGGTCACCATGGCCGCCTGAGTATATTCCGTAATATCCAGACGGTCATTCTTTTCAAAGCAAAGCTTTGGTAAGTCTAAACCAAGCAGGCTGGAAGCCATATCATATGTTTCTTTTCCAATCCCTGTCTGCTCATAAAAATCCTGGCCCATACCACAGTACTGCGCACCCTGGCCTGGGAAAATAAATGCAATCTTGCTCATGATAATAAACTCCTTATTAACGGTCAAGCAATCGATCTGCCTGTTCCATCATCTCATCAATCATTTCTTTGCAGGTTTGTTCCTTGCTAATCAGTCCTGCAATCTGTCCGGCCATAACCGTGCCGTTCGTGATATCCCCCTCCTGAACTGCTTTTCTCAGAGTTCCAAGGGTCATATATTCCAATTCTTCAAAGGACTTGCCTTCCTCTTCCAGTCTTGCATACTCCCTGGTCATCTGGTTTCTCAAAGACCTTACGGGATGGCCATGGCTGCGTCCGGTTACTGCAGAATCAATATCCTTTGCCTTAATGATCCGCTGTTTGTAGTTGTCATGGACAATGGATTCCTTTGCAACTACAAACCTGGTTCCGATCTGGACAGCCTCTGCTCCCAGCATAAATGCTGCAGCAATTCCCCGCCCGTCTCCGATGCCACCGGCAGCGATCACCGGTATGGATACTGCATCCACGACCTGGGGAACTAACGTCATGGTCGTCTGTTCGCCGATGTGGCCGCCGGATTCAGAGCCTTCTGCCACCACTGCATCTGCGCCGTATTTTTCCATTCTCTTTGCCAGTGCCACGGAAGCCACCACCGGAATCACCTTGATTCCTGCTGCCTTCCACATATCCATATATTTTTCCGGGTTTCCGGCTCCGGTGGTCACCACCTTGATGCCTTCCTCCACCACTACCTTTGCCACATCCTCTGCATGAGGGCTTAACAGCATGACATTGACGCCGATGGTTTTCCCTGTCAGTTCCTTTGCCTTGCGGATCTCCGCCCGTACCACCTCTCCGGGGGCATTTGCGCCGCCGATGAGGCCTAAACCTCCGGCTTCCGATACGGCAGCCGCCAGATGATGCTCAGCCACCCAGGCCATACCTCCCTGGATAATCGGATGTTCCACTCCCAAAAGTTCGGTAATTCTGGTTTTCATTACGCTTCCACGCCCTTCGCTTTTAAATAGTCCATAACCTGTTGAACTGTAGTCAGTTTCTCTAAATCCTCAGACGGGATTTCAACAGAATACTCATCTTCAAGAGCCATAACAAGCTCAAATAAATCCAAGGAATCTGCTCCTAAGTCCTCTTTGAAGGAGGATTCGGCGGTAATTTTACTTGCCTCCACATTTAATTGTTCTGCGATAATTTCCTGCATTTTCTCTAACATCATTCAATCTCCTCTTTCATTTTCATTCTTATTATTTTTATTCTATTACTTTGAGTTTCAAAGTATTAGTTGAAATTATTACCACTCCAAAAGAGTGGCTCCCCAGGTTAATCCTGCTCCAAAGCCAGCAAGTACGAGTTTATCTCCCTGCTGTAACTTTCCTTCCCGGTTCATCTCATCCAAAAGGATTGGTATGGTTGCTCCTGATGTATTCCCAAACCGTTCCAGATTGGTAGGAAACTTTTCCATAGGTATCTTCAACCGTTTTGCGATGGATTCAAAAATCCGGTAATTTGCCTGATGCAGAATAAAATATTTAATTTCTTCTATGTCGGTTCCGCTTTCTTCCAAAACCTGTTTAATGGCCTCCGGCACAGTTTT
>Ga0213825_1000249_pt1 | contig 40210 bp, 43 predicted proteins | sample MC6MC0900MG_FD_179896 | JGI IMG/M metagenome (GOLD analysis project Ga0213825, IMG submission 179896) | Enriched soil aggregate microbial communities from Iowa State University, Ames, United States - MC6-MC0900-MG | ecosystem: Environmental > Terrestrial > Soil > Unclassified | place: USA: Iowa...
TCCAGTATAAATGCACAATGTAAACTTAACCATCAAACTGCAGTAAAATGAAAGTAAATTTTCTAAGAACGTCATGAAAGATGACAATTTATAGAAATTTTTTCTCTTTATTTTAGCTAAGTATTCTCTACTTGTAAGTAAATTTAAAGTTCTAACTATTCATACATACCAGCGGCATATTGTTTAAGTTACTTTCAAATATATTTACTTTTTTATTTTCATTTTTACTTCTAACATTTTAATGGCAGCTTATTGATGAAACACAAAGATAATGTATAAATAAAAATAAGCCCCGTCCTATCAAAAGGACGAGGCTAAAATCTCGTTAAATGCTACTTTAATTCCGGCCAATATTCTTTATTGGCCTCTATCAGATCATCTAAAATCTGTTTAGCAACAGAGGCGCTTGGTACAGTCTTTGATAAGGTCAGGGCCTGCCAAAGCTTTAAATAGCTTCCTTCGGTCCATGCCTCTACCACCAGACGTTCCACGGCTAGCTGCTCTTCCATCATGCCCTTTTCAAAGGTTGGAATGTTCCCCTGGCACAAAGGCTCCGGTCCTTCATTTCCTACCAGGCAAGGCACTTCTACCATGGCGGTAGGGTCAAAATTAGAGATGGCTCCTTTATTTTCCACGATGCAGAGCATCTGTTCCCGGGTATTGAACCCAATCGCGCAGGCCAGATCCACAATAAAGGAAGCGTGATTGTCTATGGAGAACTCTCCGCCTTTTGCAGTCCCTGCCTGAATGATGGCTCTAGCAGCGCTAAACACTTCTTTTTCTCTTCCCTCCATCACCTCATTGGCTCTGGTATGATTGGGATCGGTGTGTTCTACTACATAATCTGGGTAAAGGTAATATTTTAAATAGGTATTGGGAAGAAAATCAGGCTCCAGCTTTAATAAATCCGCCGCCTTTTTATGGGTCAGCTGCCAGCTTGCATCCATATGCTGAGTCTCTACAGCCTTTTCCGTCAGATACCCGTTTTTAGACACATAATCCAAAAGCTGCGGCATCAAGTCTGTCCCATCCTTATCCTTTACGCTGGTCCACCAACCGAAATGGTTCAGACCAAAATATTTTACATCCATATCCTTAGGGTCTCTGCCTACGATGTATCCCATGCGTCTCTTGGTTCCTACCGGCATGTCGCAGATATTCAGTACCTTGGAATGAGGCTTCAGCACACGGCAGGCCTCAGCCACGATAGAAGCAGGATTGGAGTAATTAAGCATCCAGCAGTCCGGAGAATATTTTTCCATAAAATCAATTAATTCCATCATACCGCCGATGCTTCTCATCCCATATGCAATTCCGCCGGGACCGCAGGTCTCCTGTCCCACCACATGATATTTCATTGGAATCTTTTCATCCAGCTCCCGCATGGCATATTTGCCCACCCGGATATGAGCCATGCAGAAATCCACATCAGTAAAGGCTTCCTTGGGATCTGTCGTATAGGAAAACTCCACCTCCGGGGCAATTTCCTTCATAACGATGCCTATGGCCTTTGCCAGGGTTTCCTGGCGCTCTCCGTCATTGTCGTAAAGCTTTAAAGAACGTATGGGAAATCGATGCAGGTTATCCATCAGCATCATTACAATACCTGGCGTGTAAGTACTCCCGCCGCCTGCGATTACGATTGAGAATTTTTTCATTTATTTTACCTCCTTGCTTTGTCTGGTTTATCAGTTAGTTGCTTTCGCCGTTTCCCAGCTCCTCATCGACAGCCTTTCTTACGGCAGTCACCTTTAAACCATAGATTACCTGAACGTTATTGCCCTTTTTCACCACACCATTGGCTCCTGTGCCGTTTTTCAGCACATCCTCTTCTACCAGGTCCGGATCTGTGATAATAAGACGAAGACGGGTGAAGCAGTTATCTACCTTTTCAATATTACCGGCGCCGCCCAGGGCTTTTATAATCAGTGGGGCATCCACATCGTCGGCATCTTTTCCCTCTTTTACAGAAGCAACCTTTTCCTTATACTCCGCCTTTGTATGAAGCTTCATTTCCATGCCTTCTGTTTCACGTCCTAGAGTTTTTAAATTCAGTTTTGTAATGAGAAGGCGGAATATGACGTAATAAACTACAAAAAATATAAGGCCTGTGACAATGTACATGGGCCAGCCGGTTTTATGAATTCCCAAAGGTACATTGAAAAGCAGGAAGTCCAAAAAGCCGTTAGGACCGATGGCACGTACATTTAATATATTAAGAACCACCATGCTCAGACCGCTTAACCCGGCATGAACAACAAACAGGACCGGTGCCACGAACATAAAGGAAAATTCTATAGGCTCTGTAACACCTGCGATGAAAGAAGTAAATGCAGCAGGAATCAGGATGGCTTTTATCGTATTGCGGTTTTCCGGTCTGGCTGTATGATACATGGCAAGACATGCACCCATAAGTCCGAACATCTTGGAAATTCCTCTCGCATCCCAAATCACTGACCGGGACAACACCTGAATGGTTGGGTCTGCAATTTCTGCATAATAAATGTTTCTTGCACCCTCAAATACCTGTCCCCCTATGGTTTCAACACCTCCAAGAGAGGTATATAAAAATGGAGTATAGACCAGGTGATGAAGACCTGTTGGTATTAAAAGACGTTCCAGAGCACCGTAAATAAAGATACCGAAATTCCCGGAACGATTAATGAATCCTCCAAGACTGGTGATTCCCATCTGTACAAAGGGCCATACGTAAGTAAGAAGCACAGCCAGTATTACGGTCACAGGAATCAATACGATAAATACAAACCTGGAGCCTCCGTAAATCTGAAAAGCGTTTTGAAATTCTGTTTCACAAAACCGGTTATGAACCATGGCCGTTACGATTCCCAGAATAATCCCAAGGAACACGCCCATATCCAGAATCTGCACGCCAAGCACCAAGGCCTGACCCGTTCCCCTTAAAGATTCCCCTGTAAACAGGATCCCCGTCAGGGCCATAAACTTGTTCATGGCGTTAATGAATACTAAAAATCCCAAAAGGGCAGTAAAACCGGCCTCATATTTCTTCTTATTGGCAAGACCTGCCGCAAGCCCCACACAGAAGATCAGCCCCAGGTTATTTAAGATCGAAACCAGGGAACCAGATAAAATGGTGCCAAAGCCCTTTGTCACCGGATTGTCCATAAAGGGCAGAAGCTCCAGCAATTTTGCATTGGTAAATAAGTTCCCCACAGCGATTAAAATACCTGCGATGGGCAGGATCAAAACCGGGATGAACATTGCTTTTGAAAAGCGCTGCAACTGATCCATCACTTTATCTTTCATTCTCTTTTCCTCCAACTATTAAAAAATGGTTTTCTATTTTTCATTTCACGTGAAATTCATATCCGTATTATAGCCGCCGTGTTCCCCTTTGTATATACTTTGGGAAAGAATAGGAACCTGTTATTCCAAGTGGTAACAGGTTTCAAAAAAAGTCCGGATGCCGCTATTTTAAACGTCATCCGGAACCTTTATTCTTCTTTTTTATCCATATTTTGAAGTACTTTATGATATTCGTAAATTAAAAACTCCATCAGCATGAACACATTGGGGAAAAATGTATTTGCCATCATATTTCTGTCATCCAGCTTATTGCTGTCCTCTATGCGAAACTGCATATCTGTTATGGAGCTGACCCGGTTTTCCGCCTCATTGGTAAAGGACACAGTAAATATACCGTTCTCTCTGGCAGTCTTCACCCGGTCTGCTACCCAGTCGGTTTCTCCTGACCTGGATACTACAATGAGCATTTTCATATTCTCCAGATTGTTTTCAAAAACACCGATGGAATCCATTCCATTGGAATATATGCATTTTATCCCAAGGACAAGAAGCTTTTTTGTTAAATATTCCACAGGAATGGCGGAAAATCCCGTTGCGTACAAAAATACGTAACCCCCTTCCAGACGGCCAAGCCGCCTGGCAAATTCCCGGATGTCTTCATAGGAATTATACTTTAGAAGAGAGTTGGAGCAAAAGCTGTTGATAAACTGCATTCCGGCATCCTCATTGTCCTTAGCCCTGTTAACAAGGGGAAGCAGTTTGTAATACATGTCCACAAATCCGCTGTAGCCCAGCTTTTTTGTCAGGCGCATAATGGTTGAAGTGGAGGTGTAGTTTTCCTTTGCAACTCCCCTCACCCCCATTTTAAGCATGGAATCCATGTGTTCAATGATATAATGGAGAACACTATCCTCCACTTCAGTCAGGTTCTTTCCCGCTGTCAGCTTGCTTAAATCCACCATTCCTGCTACCCTTCTTTCCTCATTCTCGTCTCTCATCCATTATAAAAAATCTTCATACCCCTGGATCATGGGATAAGGGGCGCAGTCCTTAAGCGGTGCAGTTATGGTTCCCTTCACATAGGTACTGAATCCCTGACGGCGAAAATCTTCCTTGTTCTTATTTTTTATCAGTCGGCCACCCCTGCCCACTTCTCCAATGTAATTCCCGTTCTGGTCGTAGATTTCTTTTCCATAGAACTTCCCAAGAATCCTTCCGTCACAGGCGGCCAAGTAATCCCTCTGCCTTACTCCGATATAGTTTCCTTGCCAATTCCAATATCGTTCCATTGAAATCCATCCTTCCTCTTTTCATTCTCTGCAATCATACACCATTTTTCCTCAAAAAGAAACACTTCAGGGAGGCACATTGCTAAATTTTCAATGAATGCTGGATTTTTCACGGGTTCTGTTATATAATCAACAGAAAAAACACAGAATAATCACATACACAGGAGGATGCCATGGGATTTCAATACGTAAACAACCTGCCAAGCCCGGAAGAGATCAAGGATCGCTTTCCGCTTCCAGCAGAATTTAAAGCCCTTAAAATAGAACGAGATCAAGCAATCAGCGATGTACTCACCGGAAAGAGCGATAAATTTCTTGTTATTATCGGTCCTTGCTCCGCTGATAATGAGGAGTCTGTTTCTGATTATGTGAACCGGCTTGTAAAGGTACAGGAAAAGACAAAAGACCGTCTGATCCTCATCCCAAGAATCTATACCAACAAGCCCAGAACCACAGGAGAAGGTTACAAGGGAATGCTTCACCAGCCTGATCCGGAAAAAAAGCCGGACATGCACGAAGGCCTCATTGCCATCCGAAGAATGCACATGAATGTGTTTCTGGAAACCGGTTTATCCACAGCCGATGAGATGCTGTATCCTGAAAACCTTGGATATCTGGACGATATTATGTCTTACATTGCCATTGGTGCACGTTCCGTGGAAAACCAGCAGCATCGTCTGACCTCCAGTGCCTGTGACGTCGCCGTAGGTATGAAAAATCCTACCAGCGGAGACATGTCTGTTATGCTAAACTCCGTTGTGGCCGCACAGCAGGCCCATGATTTCACCTACAGAGGTTGGGAAGTGAGAAGCAGCGGCAATCCGTTGGCCCACACCATCCTAAGGGGTGCAGTCAATAAGCACGGTCAGTGCATCCCCAACTACCACTTTGAAGATTTATTCCTTCTTCATGAGATGTACAGCCGGCGCAATCTTCAGAACCCGGCCTGCATTGTGGACACCAACCACTCCAATTCCAGCAAAAAATTTAAGGAACAGATCCGTATTTCCAAGGAAGTCCTGCACAGCAGAAAACATTCCACGGAAATCCGTTCCCTGGTTAAAGGGCTGATGATTGAAAGCTACATTGAGCCGGGCAGCCAGAAGGTAGGTGAAGGCGTCTACGGAAAATCCATCACCGATCCTTGCCTTGGCTGGGAGGATTCCGAGCGTCTGATCTATGAAATTGCTGAAAATGCATAAGATTTTAAATCATGCCAGAGACATTTTTAATTCTCTGGCATGTTCTTTTTTACTGATTACTCTTCGTATTCTCCGTTTATTATTAGCATTCTATCCATTTTTCAATTATTTTTCAACTTTCTCTTGTTTTTCTACCAAGAGATGATAGAATAAAATTGAAGTCAGTTATATGACTCTTCATCCAGTTGATACCTACATAACCCTCTATGCAGTTGTTGGCACGTTCAATCCGGATTTATCCGGCGATCAGGAAAAGGAGGTATGGGTATGCGGACCATTGAAGTCGATATCCAACTGCGTTACACCCCCATTCCACTCGCGCTTTTAATCAACACCGCTAACGCCTTTGACTGTGATATCTTTATTGACTACGGTTTAACAAAGGTGAATGTCAAGGACTACGACGAGATGAAAAAAGGGCTTAATACGCAGAATCGGAACTTACAATTTAATTTCGACGGCATTGATGAACTGGCCGCCGAGGGACGGATCGAGATGCTGTTTCAACCATAATCCGTCAGAAAGGAACCTTTATGAACCATCATAAAAAAGAGAGTTGATATTAGCATAACGCTGATCATCAACTCTCTTTTCATTATTTTCTTAGCCAATAAAAGCCGTAATGATAAAATACAAAAGCACCACTGCTCCCAATACAATTCTGTAATATCCGAAGAATTTAAAATCATGCTGTCTGATATATCCCATTAAAAACTTAATAGAATAAATAGAAACTACAAAAGCCACCACCATACCTAAAATCAGATAGAAGATCTGAGATCCGGTAAAATTCATTCCATATTTCACAACCTTTAAAAGGCTGGCTCCGAACATCACCGGAATTCCAAGGAAAAAGGAAAACTCAGCGGAAGCCGCACGGGAACATCCCAGGATCATGGCGCCGAGAATGGTGGCGCCGGAACGGGAGGTACCCGGAATCAGGGCCAGAAGCTGAAACAGCCCGATCCAGAGAGCGGTCTGATATGAGATATCTCCCACCTTCTGAACTTCAAAACTCCGATACTGGTTTCTGTTCTCAATGAAGATAAACAGCACACCATAGAGGATCAGGGTCGCTGCCACTACATAGCCGTTCATCAGATACTCATCAAGAATATCATCCACCAGAAATCCGATCACTGCTGCCGGGATGCAGGCTAAGATGATCTTTGACCAGAGAACCAGGGTCGCCTGCTTCTGTGCTGGTTTTTTTCTCACGGAAAATGGATTGAGCTTGTCAAAATACAGTACCAGTACCGCCAGAATCGCACCCAGCTGGATTACCACCAAAAACATGTTTTTAAAGGCAGACGGCTGATTCAAGTTTATGATTTCATCCACCAGAATCATGTGCCCCGTACTGCTTATGGGTAGCCACTCAGTAAAGCCCTCCACAATTCCAAGAACAATTACTTTTAAAATCTCAATGATATTCATTCCTTTTCCCCTGTCTTTTTAAATATTTTCAATCTGCCAGTCAATAGGCTCCAACCCATTTTCCTTTAAATAGGCATTGGTTCTGCTAAAGTGTTTACAGCCAAAGAAGCCTCTGTAAGCGGAAAGAGGGCTGGGGTGAGGCGCCTCTAAAATCAGGTGCCTGGGGTTTGTGAGCATGACCTTCTTATTCTGAGCCGGGCGTCCCCATAAAAGGAATACCATGGGCCGGTCCTGTTCATTCAAAATCTTAATGGCGGCATCCGTAAAGGATTCCCAGCCGATCCCCTGATGGGAGTTGGCAGCATGGGCGCGAACCGTAAGCACCGTATTAAGAAGCATGACCCCCTGCTCCGCCCACTTTTTTAAATATCCGTTATTGGGAATCTCTAAGCCCAGATCTTCCCGCAGCTCCTGATAAATATTTACAAGGGACGGAGGAATATCCACATCAGGCTTTACGGAAAAACAAAGCCCGTGGGCCTGCCCATTATTATGATAAGGATCCTGACCTAAAATCACCACCTTGGCTTTGGAAAGAGGCGTGAACTGAAACGCATTAAAAATATCGTTTGGATCAGGAAAGACCTGGGCCGTTTCATATTCATGCTTTACTTTCTGATAAAGTTCCCTGTAATATGGCTTTTTAAACTCTTCGCTTAAGGGTTCCAGCCAGTCGTTCTCAATTGCTCCCATTCTTTCTCCTTTGCATTATAAAATAAACCTTAAATCCTCACGGGCACTCCCATGACCTTTAAATACTGCTTTAATTCCATGATCTCCAGTTCCTTATAATGGAACAGGGATGCCGCTAAAGCCGCATCTGCCTTTCCTTCCGTCAGGGCATGATGGAAATGCTCCATCGTGCCTGCGCCGCCTGATGCGATCACAGGAACGGAAACATTCTCTGCGATGATGCGGTTTAACTCATTATCGTATCCGGCCTTTGTTCCGTCGCAGTCCATGCTGGTAAGCAGGATCTCCCCTACTCCAAGTCTGTCTGCCTTCATGGCCCATTCCACCGCATCCAGTCCGGTATCGATCCTGCCTCCGTTTTTATACACGTTCCAGCCGCTTCCATCCACACGCCTTCTGGCATCAATGGCGACCACCACACATTGGCGTCCGAATTTACCTGCTGCGTCAGAGATCAGCTGAGGAGTATTAATTGCCGAGGAATTAATGGATATCTTATCCGCGCCTTCCCTTAAAAGCATTTTAAAATCCTCAACCGTGCGGATTCCCCCTCCAACCGTAAATGGGATAAATACCTTTTCCGCCACCCGGCGCACCATGTCCACCACCGTATTCCGGTTATCAGAAGATGCGGTGATATCAAGGAACACCAGCTCATCGGCACCGGCCCTGTCATAAGCCGCTGCAATCTCCACCGGGTCCCCGGCATCCTTTAAATTCACGAAATTAACACCTTTTACTACTCTTCCGTCCATCACATCCAGACATGGAATGATCCTCTTTGTAAGCATCCGGCACCTCCTTAAGTCAATTCAATGAAATTTTTCAGAATGTTTAAGCCTGTATCACCGCTCTTTTCCGGATGGAACTGGCAGGCAAAGAGATTTTCACATTCCACCGATGCTCCAAACCGGATCCCATAGGTTGCAGATGCGGCCACATCGGATTCCCGTCCCGCTTCTAAATAATATGAATGGACAAAATACACATATGCCCCGGAATCAATTCCTTTAAAAAGTCTTGTACCAGGCTTTATATCCAGACGGTTCCAGCCCATGTGAGGGACTTTAAGCCCCGGCGTGTCCGGAAATCTCACGATCTTACCCGGAAGCAGGGAAAGTCCCCTGACCCCTTTGCTCTCTCCGCTGCTTTCAAAGAAAAGCTGAAGCCCCAGGCATATCCCGAGAAAAGGCGTTCCTCTCGAAACCACTTGATGGATCACATCCACCAGTTCATATTGATGGAGCTTTTCCATCGCATCACCAAAAGAACCAACACCCGGAAGAATCACCTTGTCCGCCGAAAGGAGGAGCTCCTTGTCCCGGCTTACTACCGGTTCTTCCCCCAATGCGGTCAGAGCTTTCTCCACACTCTTTAAGTTTCCAGCATCGTAGTCGATAATCGCAATCATGGCCGTCACCTCTTTACGTCTTTTTTCAACATTTTAACACAGTAACGTGTAATGTACAACGCAAAATAAGCCTATAATTTCCGAAAGAATTCCGTAGAATTTTCTAAAACAGCATCAGCCTTTCCCTTTACCGTATCCGGCAGTTGGGCAAATTTCCCGTGAATCCGGTACATATGGGACTTTTTGTTTATGGACACCGTCTTCTCAAAAGGCCAGCGGATGACCGTTGGTGTCTGAAAGCCTACCCCAAGTTCCAAAACCAGCAGTTTCTTATTAAGGGTTCCCGCCAGCCACGTGGTATAAGCCTTCCACTGGGGAAGGTAGCCCTCTTCTATGTAATCCTCTGCCTCTATGGTATTGCCTGTAAGAGGTGCCCCGCAATGCGGACAGACATCCTGAGGAATCTCTCCCGGCTCCCAAATATCCTTTGTACAGGTTTTGGAGCACTGCCTCCATGTCGCGTTCCCGCAGGGTGCTACCAACCGACTCTGTTCCAGAGGAGATTTAAGTATCTCTCCATCGGTCACTGTAGTTACAATAAAAAAATCCTTGTCCTTTATGAGTTCATTCATTTTCTCATAAAGATTTCCCATATCCGGTATTCCCTCTGCCTTCCATTCCTCTCCGATTCCAATCAAAAGCTTCTCACAAGCTGCTATTTCTTCTAAAATCTGTTCATTCACAGTCATCTAACCACCTTCTTTTTCGAACAATACGTATTTATTATACATCAAAGGCTATTTTAAGAAAAGAAGGAAATTCTGTTCTTGCGGCTTACCATGGAAATATGCTATACTAATCCATGCGAAAATAATGAAAAAGGAAGTCAGCAGATTATGAATAGGTTTAAGAGGCTTTCTCCCTTTTTGGGAGGCTGCGCCGCAATTGCGGTCCTGGCACTGCTTTTAGTCGTATATACCCTGACAAAACCGGTTCCCATGGCTGGGACAAAAAGCATTTCCATTGATGTGGAATATGAAAACGGGGTAAATGAACATTACCAGATCACTACAGAAGCGCAGTTTCTGCTAGAAGCGCTAAAATCCATACCGAATCTTCAAATTGAAGGAACTACCACAGAAGAATTTGGCCTCATGGTCACTACAATTAACGGAAAACGGGCAGACTACCAAAAGGACGGCGCTTACTGGGCCCTTTTATGTGACGGGGAAACTTGCAACTACGGAGTGAGCCAGCAGGCCATCAAGGATGGAGAGCGCTATACCTTTCAATACACGCTGCCCTCTGAGGAATTAAAAAAATCATGAAAAACCATTCCCTGTTTACCACCAGGGAGCTAGTTTTAGACGCACTGCTTTCAGCCCTTTTATTTGTCAGCCAGGTAAGCTTGTCCTGGCTTCCCAACGTAGAACTGGTATCCCTGCTTCTAATTTTATACACCCTTGTATTCCGCAAACACGTATGGCTCATCCTATACGTGTTTGTTATATTGGAAGGGTTAGTCTACGGCTTCGGTCTCTGGTGGTTTTCCTATCTCTATGTGTGGCCTATTCTCCCGGCCGCCGTATTTTTGATTTACAAAAACAATACTCCAAGGCCCTTTGGCATATCCCTGCTTTCAGGAGTCTTTGGAATGTTGTTTGGATTCTTCTGTGCGGGGTTCTATTTAATTACCGGAGGCCCCGGTGCAGCTCTTACCTGGTGGGCGGCAGGAATCCCATACGATATCGCCCATGGGACAGGTAATTTCTTTCTGTCCCTTATTCTGTTCCAGCCGTTATACCGGCTGCTCACCTCACTAAAACGAGGTCAATCTCATTAATAAAGGAGTGTATGCTTATGGAATCAGCAACCGTAAGAATAAAAAAAGGAGAAGGACGCTCATTAAAAGCCGGCGGTCCTTGGATCTATGACAATGAAATCGATACCATCACCGGTAATTACACCAACGGTGATATTGTAACCGTGGAAGACTTTGACGGATATTTCCTGGGGCATGGCTTCATCAACACCAATTCCAAGCTCACCGTCCGCATCATGTCCAGAAAAAAAGACAACACAGTGGACGAAAGCTTTTTGGAAATGCGGGTCCGCAACGCCTGGGAATACCGCAAAGCCACTGTAGATACCGACAGCTGCCGTCTCATCTTTGGAGAGGCAGACTTCCTTCCCGGCATCGTAGTAGACAAGTTTAACGATATCCTTGTGGTGGAATCCCTTGCCCTTGGCATTGACCGGCTAAAGCCAGTTATCCTGGAAAAGCTGAAAAAGGTCCTGGAAGAGGACGGCATAAGAATCCGCGGCATATACGAACGAAGCGATGCCAAGGTCCGTCTCCAGGAAGGCATGGAACGTTTTAAGGGATTCATCGGCCCTTCCTTTGATACAAAGGTGGAAATCACGGAAAACGGAGTTAAATACCAGGTCGACGTCCAGGATGGGCAGAAGACCGGCTTTTTCCTTGACCAGAAATACAACCGCCTTGCCATTCAGCGCTTATGTAAGGACAAGCGGGTCTTAGACTGCTTTACCCACACCGGCTCCTTTGCCTTAAATGCAGGTATTGCCGGAGCTAGAGAAGTTCTTGGGGTGGATGCTTCTGAACTTGGCATCGCCCAGGCAAATGAAAACGCCGCATTAAACGGCTTGTCTGACCGGGTGGCCTTTCAGTGTGCCGATGTTTTTGAACTCCTTCCCCAGCTGGAAAAAGACGGGGAAACCTTTGATGTTGTCATCCTGGACCCTCCTGCCTTCACCAAATCCAGGAACTCCGTGAAAAATGCAGTAAAAGGCTACCGTGAGATCAATCTCCGTGGTATGAAGCTGGTAAAGGATGGCGGGTATTTAGCCACCTGCTCCTGTTCCCATTTCATGACTCCAGAGCTTTTCACCAAAACAATCCGGGAGGCAGCTGCAAACGTCCACAAACGACTCCGCCAGGTAGAATACCGAACCCAGGCGGCAGATCATCCGATCTTATGGGCGGGAGATGACACTTCCTATTATCTGAAATTTTACATTTTTCAGGTTTGTGACGAGAAATAATACAATTCATGTTAAAAGAGGGTGCCCAAAAAGTAAATTTGGACACCCACACTCATTCAATCCTTCATTCAGCCAAGCAGTGAATCAGCTTCTATCATATTTTTAATGATCGGTACCCCAAATGGACAACGACTTTCACAGCTTCCACAGGCAATACATTCATCCCCCCTATGGGAGAGGCTTTGATAATGAGAACGTATGGATGGAGGTACTGCTTCTTTATCAAGCCGCGCGATATCTAAGTATTTGTTGACAGTGGCAATATCTATTTCAGAAGGACATGGCTGGCAATGTCCGCAGTACACGCAGTTTCCATCAAAAGCGCCATGTACTTCGTTATAAATCCATGTGTAATCCTTATCAGAGTCAGATGCCGAAAGATAACTCATGGTGTCCTTCATTTCAGCCCGAGTTTTACAGCCTGTCAGGACACTGGCAACTGCCGGCCTCGAGAGAGCATAATGGACGCACTGCTGCGAAGTCATCGGCTTGCTGTAAGGCGTATGCTCCGGCGAGAGCAGTTTGCCGCCGCCAAAGGTCTTCATCACAGTAATACCGACTTGTTTTTGCGTACACAGCTTGTATAATTCTGCACGCTTTGGATCGATTCCGTTATAAACCCCTGCCTGGAAGCCATTATCAAGACAGTCGAATATACTCGCTTTTGATGAGAGCATATCAAATGCAGGATTAATGCTAAACATCATCATTTCCGGCACTCCCGTTTGAATGACCTTCATTGCCGTTTCAGGGTTGTGGGAGCTAAATCCAATGTGCAGGATGTCCCCTTGTTGTTTTAGACGCTCCACATATGTAACAAAATCTGTCTCAAAAACATTTTTATAGTCCTGCTCCGAATCAATAAAAAACATCATTCCAAAATCTATGTAACCGAAGATCCGCAGCAGTTCTTCAAAATACTGCTTAACCACAGGCATATCACGGCTGATATCGTACTGCATATTTACATTCGTGGATCCGATATGCCCCTGTAACATCACCTGATCCCGCTTATTGCCCAGTGCCTTTGCGATGTTTTCACGTACTTCCGTGCCGGGCATAAAAACATCCATGAGATTAACGCCATACTCCAGTGCGGCATCAATTGTCTCCTTTACCTGCTCGTATGACTTACCGTCAAGGTGTTCGCAGCCAAGGCCAATCACGCTTGCATGCTTGCCGGTTTTTCCGACCTCTCTGTATTCCATCTTATTCCCTCCTGAAATTATATATCTTTTAATTTTTACCCTGTGATTTATCTGCCTTCTCCTATATCCTAAACTGTCAATCTCCAGTCTGGACAGCAGCCTTTTAATGGAATATTCATGGAATATTCTTCCACTAAATCATCCATTTGCCCTATTATAACTGTTATAACAACACTTGTAAACAGAGAAGTCAAGATATGGTCCGGGATTCCAATTTCAAAAAATATAGCCTCACAATTAATTAATCTATAATTAATTGCGAGGCTGCATTTTTGATTGGTTTATACGCTGTTTTTAGTCTTTTATTCCAGATTAAGGCGCTTGGACAGGATACGTTCCGTGCCGAAAAAGAATATCGCAAGCTGAATCGCATTGTAAATAACCGAACCAATGAAGGTTAAGTGCATAACCAGGGAAATTCCTTGTGTATCAGGCATTGTATCAATCATGCGGATGAACGATTGAAAGGACGGTACGTTTCCCAGAATGATCATTGCAAGGCCGTTGATAAAGCTAAATAGCATAGATATTGCAATAAAGGCGATAATGGACATCATCACGCGGTTCCTGCCGGCCAGATGGCCAAGTGCCATAGAAAAGTACATGTGATAAAGTTGGACCAGTCCACTGACGATGAGCAGAATCACTAACTCAAACACCAGCAGAGGCCAGGACGAAACATGAGACATCGCCCGGTTGATGGCATTCCATAACTGGGGATCGGCAATTGCTGTAAAAACTCTGGCAGACCCTGCGGTACCCAACACCAGTATGAAAATAGATGCGAAAGCCACCAGAGAGCTGGCCAAAGACATCACAAATGCCACCACACCCTTTGCTGCGATCAGCTGCCAAGGCTTCACTGGCAGGGTAAACATCAGATAACCTTCATCGCACAGAAGGCCCTTGTAAAATCGCTGAATAACAATGATCAGCGTCAAAACACTCATCGCGACCAGAACGCCGAAATAGGCGATCACGGATAGCGTCTGGATCAGGCTGAGAAAGCCGCGGCCAAAGCTTAAGCCAGACATCAGACCATTATAATAACCATTGGCCAGCGAGCCCATTCCCATAAATGCATTGAGGATGGATATGGCGATAACCGCAAGGTAAATCGGCACAAGCGTGCGCCCAATGGATTTAAATTCGTATTTGCAAAGTTTGCCAAACATCTTATTTCCTCCTTATTCTAGCTGCCGTACGCGAATATTTCGCGGAACAGCTGATCGACTGACTTGCCTTCCTGCTCGCGGATGTTATCCACGGTATCATGGCGTACAACCTTGCCGTTTTGCAGGAAAATGGCCTCATCCAACACGCGCTCGATATCAGAGATAAGATGTGTGGACAACATGACCGTGCCATTTTCGTTATAGTTGGTCAGAATCGTGTTCAAGATAAAGTCACGTGCTGCCGGGTCAACCCCGCCGATGGGTTCGTCAAGCAGATAAAGCTGCGCCTTACGGCTCATGATAAGTGCAAGCTGCACCTTCTCTTTGGTGCCCTTAGACATAGTCTTAAGCCGGTCATTTGGCTGAATGCCAAGAACCGAGAACATCTCCATTGCCTTCGGACGGTCAAAGTCCACATAAAAGTCTGCGAAAAAGTCTGTCAGATCGCAGGCCTTCATCCAGTCGGCAAAGTACATGCGGTCCGGCAGGTAAGAGATGACTGACTTGGTTTCCACACCGGGCGCATTGCCGTTTACCTCCAGAGTGCCGGAGGTGGGCTGTAAGAGTCCGCACAGAAGTTTGATAAAGGTGGTCTTACCTGAGCCATTTGGGCCCAGAAGACCGACAATACGGCCGCGGCCGACCGTCAGATCAATATGGTCAAGTGCGGGCTTTGATCCATAATTCTTAGTCAGGCCACGCGCAGTGATGAGTTCCTGATTCATACAAGTTCCTCCTTTTTATCCCACGCAGCAAGCAGCTCGCGGATTTGTTTATCGGTATAACCTAGGGCACGCATGGACGCAAGAAATTCATCCATTCGCGCAAAGGCAAGCTCCTCCCGCACGCTTTGGATAAGTGACTGGTCCTCAGTAACGATCCGTCCCGCTGTGCGGCGAGTTTCGACCAGCCCCCTGCTTTCCAGCTCAGCCAGTGCACGCTGCATCGTATTCGGGTTTACCCCCGCCTCACTGGCCAGCGCACGCACAGTTGGCACAGCTGCACCAGATGCATATACACCAGACACGATGCGCAAAGTGAGCTGATCGACTAGTTGTATCCAGATCGGCCGGTCATCGGTCAATTTCCAGATCATAATACTGCCTCCTTTTGTGTTGTTGTATCATTGTGTTGTTGTATCATTGTATTGAAATATTAAGGATTATTGTACCTTTGTACTATTGTATTGTTGTACTAATGCCTTAATACAAGAATACAATTATTTTAATAATTTGTCAATAGGTATTTTTAAAATATTGCTTTTCAAACTATTGCCAAAACTTGTTTATCACATACTCTCTTCATTTATCTGATATGACAGTCAATAAAAAAAAGTTTGAGCCCCCCAAACATAGAGGGACTCAAACACTTTGCTTTTCTTAGTCAATTGGATATTCGCAATCCGCTTCGCTACTTGCTCATAACCTTATAGCTGCTTTCGCAGCTTGTCAGGAGGGGCTTGCACCCCTTCTGACACAAGTAAGTCCCCACCCACCACTTATGCCTTTTCGGCATTGAAGTAGGGGACTTACTTGATGAGGTTAAAATCTGTAAACTTCCTTCAGCCATTACGGATAAAAATGAAAATAAACTCCACCCGGTGCAACTCCTCCCCGGAGCGCCGCCATCTCACTTACCGTAACCAGCTGGTAGCCAGCTTCTGTTAGCCTTGGGATTATTTCAAGGGCAGCTGCTCCGGTCTGGGAATAGAGCTCATGCATCAGGACGATGTCTCCATCACGCACCTGGCTCATCACCGCATTTACCGTTTTGCCGGCATTTCGAGTCTTCCAGTCCCGTGTATCTATACTCCACATAATTACAGGAGCTTGTACATTTGCAAGGACGGTGCCGTTTCTTGCTCCTCCCGGCGGTCTTACCAGGGAAGGCCTGACGCCGCTGGCAGCTTGTACCACATCATTGCAAAGGTTGATCTGGCTTTGGACCTGGGCTGCACTTAGCTTGGTCAAATTTTTGTGCTCGTAGGTGTGATTTCCGATTTCATGCCCTTCCGCAACCATGCGCTGCAGCTCCGCCCCATAAGCGGAAACACGGTTTCCCACCACAAAAAATGTGGCTTTTCCACCGTACTGCGCCAGACAATCCATGATCTGATTTCCCACGGGGGCAAACGGCCCATCATCAAAGGTTAAAGCCACCATGGGCCTTGAAGGGTCGATCTGGCGTCCTTCGGCTGCCTGTTCCTGGCCCACCTGTGAGTCGGCCTCCTGCTGCCCTTCCCCAGCAGTCCCGGAATTTAAGTCCTGGCCCTCCCCGCTGCTCTGGCTCTCCTCACCGGCTCCATCTTCCGTATGCTTTCCCGGTTGTTCTGAAATATTACCATTCCCATCTACCCACCTGGCCACACCTGGTCCCAGGTTTTCATCTATCCAGTCATTCCGTACTTCCGGTGCCGCCTGGCCCGATGCCGTTTCATCCGCCATGGAAGGAAACGGTGTTGCAGGTACGAACGCTGTCACAAGTGCCACGATCATCAGACCGAAGCCCAATTGTAATAATTTTTTCATGTTACATCTCTCCTTTCCCCTTTATTTTGTCCGAGCTGTCCGGACATACAGATATACTACCTGTAGGGTTTTTTCCTGTTACTAACCACTACTATACAGGAAATAGGAGAAAATTGGAAGAAAATTCCCAAACTTAATAAAAAAGTCCTATCGGTGCAGAAGCGCGCGGACCACTGCATCCATGCTTTTTTCCTCTGCTTCGATCGTTAACCTTGGCTCATGAATGTCCTCCAAATAATGAGCATCAGAATTGCTGATAATTCGGCAGCCTTCCAGATAAGGGTTCTTTTTCTTAAGTTCATGAAGCTTTGTAAGGTCCTTTACCTCCGCCGTCGCAAACTGACTGTCTGGAGGAATAAAGCCTAAGTTTGAGAGCAGGCTGTTGGCAGACTTGTCGATATGGGCCGGAAACATGGCGCCTCCATAAGACCGGACCAGATCCCATAACTGGTCAAAAGAGATTTCCACGCTGTTAATAAGAAGATTAGGCACGGTACCACATAGGACATCTTCCTTATTATATATCTGCTGCTTTCCAAATATTTCCTCCCTATTTGGAAACGCCATCAACCGCTCATACACGTATTCATCAAACTTCATGGCCTTATCAAGGTCAGAAAACAGGCATACCGCATGCACTTCCTCCGATGTACAGACTTCCATTCCCGGCAAGGCAACAATCCCATATTCCTTTGCAAAATGTAACACAGCCGGACAATTTTTACAGGAGTTGTGATCCGTTACCGCAATCACGTCAAGCCCTTTTAAGGCCGCCATCCCAACAATATTTGCCGGAGTCATATCATCATCCCCGCACGGTGATAAGCAGGAATGGATGTGAAGATCATAGGTTAAGTTCATCATGGGGAAGCCTTTGATAAATCAGCAGGGCGGCCTCAAAGATGGGCAGCTCTGTTTTTAAAACCGTGATCTCCTGGTCCGCCGCCTTTTTCACAGCCGCTTCGTCAAGAGCAGTTCCTTCTGCCATGACCACACAGGCAGCATCAGCCAGTGAAGCTACCGCAAGGGTATTTACATTACCCATCACCGTTACCCATGCGCACCCCTCTGCCGCTCTTCCCATGGCAATGCTTAATAAATCACAGCAAAACGGCTTTTTGATCTCACGGTCAAGAGCTTCGCCTGTATTTATTACTTCAAATAAATTGCTGTCAATCAGTTCCCTTACTGTCATTGCGCTTCCTCCCTTCTTTTCTGTCAAGCTGAGTCATTTCATCAGAAATTCTCTCGATATATTTTGTCATGACTTTAAATTTCTCATAGCTGTCTCTGTCGCCTTCCACGATATCAGAAGCCAGCCTGGAAACTTCCTCCGCCAGCTTATGCACATTGTCCCTTAAGAAATAAACGCAGTCCGATTCCACCGCTTCTCCCCGCACAATGTCCTCGGCCAGAGCCTTGCAGGTAGGTGCACCGCAGGAACCGCAATCTAAGCCAGGAAGTTTCTTTAAAAGCCGTTCCACCTGATTAAGCCTTGCAAAGCTTTCCATCATGGTTTCACCTAAATTAAATACCGGCTCATAGTGAACCTCCTTGGTCCACTTTACCAGTTCCTCAGCCCCTGCCTGCATATGGCTCCTTGCCACAGGCATGTACTTTCGAAGCCGTTTCAGCTTTACCTCCGCGACATATGGGTTTTCTACCGTGAGCACACCGCCTACGCAGCCTCCGTTGCAGGCACTTAGTTCCACAAATTTTAAGTTCGTGAATTTCTGGTCCTCCATATCCTCCAGGACCCTTATGACATTTTCAATGCCATCTGCTGCCAGGTAATCCTCAGTAAACAGGCCGCTTGCCTCTCCTCCGCTGCGCCCCCAGCTGACTCCGATTTTGCCTGAAGTCCCGATTTCCGGCGGATCATCTCCCACCGCCTTCATGCAGGTTAAAAGCCGGGGATATAAATCCTTTATGGCAAGCACCTTATTCACTTCACTGTGCTCCGTGCCCAGTGGAGATTTCACATAGGTCACCTTGGACGGACAGGGGGAAATGAAAATGATCCCGATCTTATCCCTATCAAGTCCGGTTTTTTCCATTGCTTTTTGGGCTGCAAGGATGGCTGCTACCTCCACCGGAGGATTTAATGGCAGGAGGTTTGGGATCAGATTTGGGAACTTGACCCTTATAAGCCGTACCACGGAAGGGCAGGCGGTGCTGATGGCCGGAAGTTTGTCCGGATTTTCGCTTAAATATTCCCTGGTAGCCTCGCTTACCAGTTCCGCCGCCGCGCTTACTTCAAATACATCATCAAACCCCATCATAAGAAGAGCATTTAAGACAATATTCACATCATCCAGATTGTTAAACTGGCTGTATAGGGATGGCGGCGGCAATGCTACCGTATATTCATACTGTTTTAAAACCTCCAGCTTGTCATATGTGGCATGTTTTGCATGGTGAGGGCATACCCGGATGCACTCCCCGCAGTCAATGCAGAATTTACTGTTGATCTGTGCCTTACCATTTCTCACCCTGATGGCCTGAGTAGGGCACCGTTTGATGCAATTGATACACCCCATGCAAAGCTCTTCATCAAGCCTTACTGAATGATAAAATTTATCCACCTTTTTACCTCATTTCTACATTATAACCCACGCCCCTAGGGCACAAAGGTGCTTCCACTCTTATATATTAACCATCATACGAATGGTCGTTCCTTTACCTATTACTGTATCGATCTCCATCTCGTCCGAATATTTTTTCATATTCGGAAGCCCCATTCCAGCTCCAAACCCCAGGGAACGCACTGCATCCGGCGCAGTGGAATAACCCGCCTGCATAGCTAAATCGATATCCGGTATTCCCGGTCCCACATCAGCCAGGATCATCTCGATCCGGTCCGTAGTTATGTTAACGGTTATCTCTCCCCCTTGCGCGTGTATCACCATGTTGATCTCCCCTTCATACATGGCAATGGCCACCTTGCGCACCGCTTCCGGGGTAACCCCCATCTTTTTCAGCTTGCTTTTCACATCACTGCTGGCTTCTCCTGCTCTTGTAAAATCATCAGGTGAAATCCTGTAGTGAAACGTTATCATATCCGTCATCAAATCGCACCTCCGTGAAGTCCTGCCTCATAAAGCAGGCCGCAGGCCGAGAACATACGATGCCCGGTGGACAGGATAATGATTCCTCGCTCCTCCGCCATCAAAAGCATGGACTCATCCGGCTTCTTGCCTCTGACAAATACGATACAGACAATGTCAAGCATCTCTGCTGTACGGATCACCTGAGGATTGCAAAGTCCCGTAAGAAGGACCGAATGATCTTTGGAAAATGCCAGCACATCACTCATCATATCAGATCCGCAGGCACTCCTTACCTCCTCATCCAGATGATTCTCTCCTGCCAGCACCTTGGCCCCCAGTTTATCTCTTACATCCCTTACTGTCATATTGACGCTCCCCTTTCCTTTTCTTACCATGCCTTTTAGGACCATTGATTCGCACTATTCAAACAATTCATATCATTGTTGACTATTATAACATAAATCGGCCGCCAGGTATAGAAAGATTCCACGGAAGGATTGTTATTTTTTTATCGAATGTTGCCGAAACTATAGATTTTTCATTCATAACATGATAAAATATCAGTTACATTGCATAAGCAACATATAAGGAGGTTATAAAATGGCTTGTAAAACACAAGGCGTCCAGTTTAACGGGACCAAGGAGCAGGAAGCTGCTTTAAAGGAAGCAATCGCCCTGCTCAAAGACACAAAAGGATCTCTCATGCCGATCATGCAAAAGGCACAGGAGATTTATGGCTATCTTCCAATCGAAGTCCAAACCATGATTTCTGACGAAACGGGTATCCCGCTTGAGAAAATTTATGGTGTTGCAACTTTTTATGCCCAGTTTGCACTTCAGCCAAAGGGCAAGTACCAGGTATCTGTCTGTCTAGGAACTGCTTGCTATGTAAAAGGTTCCGGAGACATCTTCCATAAGCTTGAGGAAATCCTTGGGATTACCAACGGCGAGTGTACACCGGATGGGAAGTTCTCCCTTGATTCCTGCCGCTGCGTAGGTGCCTGTGGACTGGCTCCCGTCATGATGGTGAACGGGGATGTTTACGGTAGGCTGACCACGAATGATATTCATGACATTCTTGCAAAGTACGAATAGAAAATTATGATGACAGAGATTTCTTTAAATATCCTGGACGTGGCGGAAAACTCCACACGGGCAGGGGCTACCCTGGTTACCATTCTTGTTTCTGTCGAAACAGCTGCAGACAAACTGATTGTCACCATTGAGGACAACGGCTGCGGCATGACAAAGGAGCAGGCACTTCAAGTGACCGATCCTTTTTTTACCACCAGAGGAACCAGAAAAGTGGGTCTTGGCGTTCCGTTTTTCAAATATGCGGCGGAAAGCACAGGCGGAAGTTTTTCCATTGAGTCAGAGTTGGGTACCGGCACGGTAGTAACCGCTGTTTTCGGTCTATCCCATATCGACCGTATGCCACTTGGTGATATAAACAGTACCATAGAAACCCTTATCACCTGCCATCCAGACACAGATTTTCTCTATATCTATCGTTACAATCAAGCGTCATTTGAGCTGGATACCAGAGCTTTCCGCGAAATTTTAGGGGATATCCCCTTTGATACTCCGGAGGTATCGGCTTATATAAAGGAATATCTCAGTGAAAACAAATTGGAAACAGATGGAGGCGCGGCCATTTAGGTCCGTCGGATCGAAGTTGAATTGGAGGATTAACATGAAGACTCTTGAAGAATTAAAAGCAATTCGGGAAAAGATGCAGGGTCAGGTCAGCATGCGTGGCGAAGATCACGGACGTACCCGGATTCTAGTCGGCATGGCTACATGCGGAATAGCCAGCGGAGCAAGACCTGTACTTAATACATTATCAAACCTGGTTCAGAAAAACAATATGACAGATCGTTTTTCTGTTACCCAGACCGGATGCATCGGCTTATGTCAATATGAACCGATCGTTGAAATTTTGGAACCCGGTAAAGAAAAAATTACTTATATCAATATGACCTCGGAAAAAGCAGAAGAAGTTTATAAAGAGCATTTACTGGGTGGTCACATTGTTCAAAACTATACGTTAGCTTCAGCTGACATCAAATAAGGAGGAAACAGGATGTATCGTTCACATGTATTAGTTTGCGGCGGCACAGGATGTACTTCCTCTGGAAGCCAGCAGATTATGGTTAAATTAAGAGATGAGTTAAAGAATCAGGGTCTGGATCAGGAAGTATCCGTTGTACAGACCGGCTGCCACGGCCTTTGTGCATTAGGCCCCATTATGATCATTTACCCGGATGCCACCTTCTATGCAATGGTAAAGGAAGATGATATTTCTGAAATCGTAACCGAGCACTTATTAAAAGGACGTCCGGTGGAAAGACTCCTTTATGATGAGACTGTAACTCCGGCAGGCATCAAGGCCTTAAGTGATACAGATTTCTATAAAAAACAGCACAGAATCGCTCTGCGCAACTGTGGTGTCATCAACCCGGAAGAAATTGAAGAATACATTGGTACCGGCGGATATCAGGCTCTAGGTAAGGTACTTACCGAGATGACTCCCGACGATGTAATCCAGACTCTCTTAGACAGCGGTTTAAGAGGACGAGGCGGCGCAGGCTTCCCCACCGGCCTCAAATGGAAACTGGCTAAGCAAAACGACGCGGATCAGAAGTATGTCTGTTGTAATGCAGACGAAGGCGACCCAGGCGCATTCATGGACCGTTCCGTATTAGAGGGTGATCCTCATGCTCTTTTGGAGGCCATGACCATTGCCGGCTATGCCATCGGCGCTTCCCAGGGTTACATCTACGTACGTGCTGAGTATCCCATCGCCGTACAGCGTTTAAAGATCGCTATTAACCAGGCCAAAGAGATGGAGCTTTTAGGAGATGATATCTTTGGATCCGGATTCTCCTTTAACATTGACCTTCGTTTAGGTGCCGGTGCATTCGTATGCGGCGAAGAGACCGCCCTTATGGTTTCCATCGAAGGCAACCGTGGAGAACCAAGACCACGTCCTCCGTTCCCGGCTCAGAAAGGTTTATTCGGCAAACCAACCATTTTAAATAATGTTGAAACTTATGCAAATATTCCACAGATCATCTTACACGGATCCGAATGGTTTGCTTCCATGGGTACTGAGAAATCCAAGGGAACAAAGGTATTCGCTTTAGGCGGAAAAATCCATAACACCGGACTGGTAGAAGTTCCTATGGGAACTACTCTCCGTGAGATCATCGAAGAAATCGGCGGCGGCATTCCAAACGGCAAGAAGTTCAAGGCTGCTCAGACCGGCGGACCATCCGGCGGCTGTATCCCTGTAGAACATTACGATATTCCTATTGATTATGACAACTTAATTGCCATCGGCTCTATGATGGGCTCCGGCGGTCTGATCGTTATGGATGAAACTGACTGTATGGTTGATATTGCAAAATTCTTCCTGGAATTCACCGTTGAAGAATCCTGCGGAAAATGTACCCCATGCCGGATCGGAACAAAGCGTATGCTTGAAATTCTCGATAAGATCACCAAGGGACAGGCAAAGCTGGAAGATTTAGACCGTCTGGAAGAGCTGTGCTACTACGTAAAAGAAAACTCAGCCTGCGGCCTTGGCCAGACAGCACCAAACCCGGTTCTGTCAACCCTTAAGTTCTTCCGCGACGAATACAATGCCCATATTGTCGATAAGACATGTCCGTCCGGTGTGTGCAAAGCGCTTCTCTCCTACCACATTGATGCAGAGAAATGTAAGGGCTGTACCCTTTGTGCAAGAAACTGTCCGGTTAACGCGATCTCCGGTTCCGTTAAGAACCCACATGTCATTGATCCTGAGAAGTGTATCAAGTGCGGCGTATGTATGGAGAAATGTAAGTTTGACGCTGTTTACAAGAAATAATGGAGGGAAATTGGATCATGGAGAATATCACAATAAAAATCAATGGCATGGACGTAAGCGCTCCAGCAGGCTCCACCATCCTGGAAGCTGCCAGACTGGCCCATGTTGAGATACCGACTTTATGCTTTTTAAAAGATATGAATGAAATCGCTGCCTGCCGTATCTGTACCGTTGAGATTAACGGCGGCAAATTAGCTGCTTCCTGCGTATACCCCATCAATCCGGGCATGGAAGTATGGACCAATACACCGAAACTTCGTGACTACAGAAAGAAAACACTTCAGCTGATCCTTTCCAATCACGACCGTTCCTGTCTCTCCTGTGTCCGCAGCGGAAACTGCGAATTACAGACCTTATGTAAGGAACTGGGCGTTGATGTGGATGATTATTATGATGGAGCGAAAACTCCTTCTACCCCTGATGAAAGTGCGGCTCATATGGTACGTGACAACAGCAAATGTATCCTGTGCCGCCGCTGTTCCGCTGTCTGTGAAAAGGTTCAGGGAATCGGCGTAATCGGTCCTAACGAGCGTGGGTTTGCTACCATTATCGGTTCCGCTTTTGACAAGGGACTGGGTGAAACGAGCTGTGTATCCTGCGGCCAGTGTATTGCTGTCTGTCCTACCGGCGCTCTCTATGAGAAGAGCAGCATTGACGAAGTGGCTGCTGCTATTGCTGATCCGTCAAAGCATGTAATCGTACAGACCGCTCCTGCTGTACGTGCAGGCCTGGGAGAAGAATTCGGTTATCCCATCGGAACCAATGTGGAAGGCCAGATGGTTGCCGCATTAAGAAGACTGGGCTTTGACAAGGTATTTGATACCAACTTCAGCGCCGATTTAACCATTATGGAAGAAGCACATGAATTCATTGACCGTGTACAAAACGGCGGCGTTCTTCCGATGATCACCTCCTGTTCTCCAGGATGGATCAAATACTGTGAGCACTACTTCCCGGATATGACAGAGAATTTATCTTCCTGTAAATCTCCGCAGCAGATGTTTGGCGCCATTGCTAAATCCTACTACGCAGAAAAGATGGGGCTGAAACCTGAGGATATTGTATCCGTCAGTGTAATGCCATGTACCGCTAAGAAATTCGAAATCGGAAGAGATGACCAGGATGCCAACGGTTCTCCTGACGTAGATTATTCCATGACCACCAGAGAGTTTGCCAGAATGATCAAGCAGGCAGGAATCCGGTTCACAGAGCTTCCTGACGAAGAATTTGACACACCTTTAGGCCTTGGTACCGGAGCAGCAGTTATCTTCGGAGCCACTGGTGGTGTTATGGAAGCAGCCTTAAGAACTGCTGTAGAAAGCCTGACCGGAGAAGAGCTTGAAAGACCTGACTTCGCCGATGTTCGTGGAACAGAGGGAATTAAGGAAGCCACCTACCGTGTAGGCGATATGGATGTAAATGTTGCAGTAGCCTCCGGCCTCGGCAATGCAAGAGAACTCCTTAACCGGGTAAAATCCGGAGAGGCAAATTATCACTTTATCGAAATCATGGGATGCCCCGGCGGATGTGTAAACGGCGGCGGCCAGCCTCAGCAGCCTGGCTTTGTACACAATACAACGGATATCCGGGCCCTGCGTGCCAAGGTTCTTTATGATGAAGATGCTGCCAAGACCATTCGTAAGTCTCACGAGAATCCTGCAATCAAAGAATTGTACGAGACCTACCTTGGAGAGCCAGGAAGTGAAAAGGCTCATCACCTGCTTCATACAACCTACGTAAAGAGAAGAATCAACGAAATCTAAACTGTAGTATAAAAAGAACTTCTGCAGATGAATGTACAAAAATGAGCTTTGATTGGTCTTAAAACCATATCAAAGCTCATTTTTTATTCCTTACTTGCCGACGATCTCTTTTATGAAAATAATATTGTTTTTAAGCTTCTCATCTGAGCTTTCCTTGCCTGAAAAGTCCTCAAAAGTCACATAACCGTCATAGCCTACTGCCTCTAAAGCTTTAAAAAACTTGGAAAAATCTGCATATCCATCGGAAAAAGAAGCCCAGTCTGCTCCGTATTTCTCTCCCTTTTTCAGCCAGCAGGCGTTTTTAATATGAACAAGGTCCAAGTAGTCCCCCAGAATTTCCAGAGCCATCTGATACTCTTCCAGGCCTTCGTATACGACATTCCCCGTATCATAGATAACGCCGATGTATTTAGGATCAAAGTTTTTAGCAAGCGCGTATGCCGCGGACGCGGAAGGAGTGATTGTTCCGTGGTGCATTTCAAAATGCGCTTTTATTCCTGTTTCCTTTGCCTTTTCTTCTACTCTCTGGAATCCCTGGAGCGCTTCTTCAAACACCTGCTTATAGCCCTTTTCAGGGTCATATTTGGGGGCATTTACACGGATCCTACCAGCTCCCATCTTTTTTGCAGCCCTCATAACGGAGGCAATTTTATCAATATCATCCGTACAAGTAAGATAAGAAGCAAGCGCATTGACCTCTAAACCATATTTGTCCGCCAGAGCCTTTAACTCCTCTGCCTTTTCTTCCACCATGTTTATATCCACGGTGCAGTAATTGTTTTTCCAGTAAGACGGCGGCTCCTTCTCAAACTCCTCTTTTATTTCGGTTACCCTGAAATCCACACCGTCATAGCCATACTCTTTCATTTTTTTGAGAGCTTCCTCTATCGTCATATCCGGAAGCTCTACGGTAAATACTGAATATTTCATGTTTCTCTCCTTTCTTCCAGCCCTTCAGATCGCTGGTAACAATAAGAGCCTTATTATAAGTTATATCGACTTTTTCTCGGTCGTACTTAAATAAATAAACGGCCATAAAGTCATTCCATTCAAAAACAAAAGAAGTAATTGCCATGGCAGCAATTATTTCCGCCGTTATGCATGGATTTCCATAAAACGTCCATATTAATACTGTCTTCCGGGAAATTACACCGAAAGATAGTATAACAATGGAGGGAATATTATATGAGCCCAAAGGAATTAACTTATATCGAAGATGCTCTTGGCCATGAGCAATTTTTGAAAACCCAATGTCAGCAAGCAGCGCAGAATCTTCAGGATCCTGAATTAAAAGCTTGCGCGCAGCAGCTTATGCAGAAGCACCAGCAGATTTTTGACAGCTTCTACAACTTAGTGTAAGGAGGAATCACATATGGATGACAAGAGTATTATGGAAAACCTGCTCCACACCACAAAAGGTGTGTGCGACTTATACCTGCATGGAACCATCGAATCCCCTACGATGAACGTACATCAGGCATTTGACACCGCACTAAGCGACAGTCTGTGCATGCAGGGCGATATCTACAAGAAAATGTCCGCAAAGGGATGGTACACTACAGATCAGGCAGAACAGCAGAAACTTACAAAAGTTAAGAGCCAGTTCGCAGGAATGTAAATAAAAAGCTATGGGTGTTCCCTATAAAAAGGGGAGCATCCATAGCCTTTTTATTAATGTCTGTGCATTGCCACTTCTTCAAGGCCCTGGTTCCGTAAGTTTTCATGAACTTCTCTTCCATCCGCCTGTTTGATCAGCAAATCACGGGCTTTCTTTGCTTCATTCTCACTCTTATACCTGCTGGGGCCGCCTACACAGCCACCCACACATGCCATTCCTTCTATGAAGTCCCCAGGAAGCCTGCCAATCTTAAGAAGCATCAGAGCCTTCTTGCACTCAGCCGCCCCATTGCATTTAAGGACTTCGATATCCGTACTTTCCCCAGACTCTTTTAAACATTCTAAAACAGCTGCAGTCACACCGCCCCCATTACCAAAACGCTTACCGAATACGGATCCTGCCTGGTAGGTGTTTTCTTCCGGCTCAAGCTCTACGCCCTTTGATGCCATCATTGCCTGAATTTCTCCAAGGGTCAGGGCATAGTCCGCGTTGTCCTTAATATTTAAGTCCAGAGTTTCGCTTTTCTTTGCAATACACGGTCCGATGAATACGGTGATTGTCTCCGGGTCCTTTTCCTTCAGCATTCTGGATACAGCGCACATAGGGGACACGGTGGTGGACATATTCTCAAGGAGCATAGGATAATGCTGTTTAATCATATTCACAAATGCCGGACAGCAGGATGTAGTCATCTTTCTGCCCTCTTTATAAGCTTCCGCCCATTCCGCAGCTTCTGCGGCAGCGGTTAAATCGCCGCCTAAGGCAACCTCGATCATATCCTGGAAACCGATTTTCTTTAAAGCAGTTCTCCAGCTTGCCATGGTGATTTCCGGGCCGTACTGGCCTTCCGTAGCCGGAGCGACCATAGCAACCACCCGTTTCCCGGCATTGATAAGGTTAATGACATCCACCAGGAATGTCTTGGAATCAATAGCACCAAAGGGACAGCCATGAATGCAGGCTCCGCACTGAATGCATTTGCTCTCGTCAATGACTACAATGCCGTTTTCATCCATGGTGATGGCATCCACAGGACAGCTTTTCTTACATGGACGAGTCAGATCCGCAATGGCGTTATAAGGACATGCCTGGGAACACTTTCCGCATTCCTTGCATTTATCAGGATCAATATAGGCACGATCACGTCCCATGCTGATGGCACCAAAATTACAGGAACTCTGGCACGCCTTCCCCATACACAGCTGGCAGTTATCGGTTACCACATACCGGGCGATGGGACAGTCTTCACAGGCAGAGCTGATTACCTGGACCACGTTCTTCGTATCCCTTCCGCTGGGGCAGAGACCTTCCGCTAAACGGATTCTCTCTCTGATGATTTCCCGTTCCCTGTAAATGCAGCAGCGGAACTGGGCCTTAGGACCTGGAATGATTTTATAAGGTATCTCATTTCTCTTCTCTTCCAGTTTACCCTTCCATGCAAGTTTCGCCACTTCATTTAAAACCTGATGCTTTATGCGAAGTAATGTCGCATCATTTGTTGCCATATTTCTCCTCCTTAGAACTTCCACGTTTTGTGGCTGTGTGAATATCTATCCAAATTCAATAATAGGTTACCGTAACCCTTTTCCCCATTTCTTCCACTACATGCTTTAACTGCTCCACAAGATTCTGGCGGATCCCCAAATCAAAGGGAAGGCCAGGATTCTGATAAGCGCTGTTAATGGCCATTCCCACGTATAATTGAAGCTCCGTACAATCCTCAATGATCATCTTCGCTACCATGGAAGCACCGTTTGGCTTATCCAGCTCCAGGAAAAACTCCTCTGTGACAGATTCATTCTTCACATAACGCCTTAAAAGCTTTAGTACTTTATTTAAAGTCAAAACACCTTCCGTAACCAGCTCAATTCCTTCAATATAAGCGATTGGCGGAATGTCCGGATCATCGTAATTTAAGGAAACCGACAGCTCCCTTTCAGTCACCCTGGAAACAATATTGGCACTGGTCCCTCCGCAGACGATTTTCTTAGCGGTATCATCTCCTGATAAGAAATCATTCACCATAACGCAGTCGTCCTCTGGCTTTTTGGGTGGGCCTGTCATCAAATGCACCGGCTTGCGGTCAATGATCCTCATAACGGCAACCGTGGTATCATCGCCGGGACGGTGCTGATACAGTTCATCACAGGCACCGGTCAATGTAGTAGCCAGACGAGCTGCGGATATGGTCAGGCGGTACTGCTTCACTGCATAGGAAGCGACATCCTCCCACAACCAGCCAAAATTCAGAAGCTTCCCCACTCCTGCATGGATGGCCCCATCGCTCATAAGAATCAGTGCATCTCCCTTTTTCACTTTAAAACGGTACTCATTGATCTTTTTATCCCGGATGACCCTGACATTTCGGGGTATGGAAACTAGGTTCCCATCCCTGATGAAAATACAGCCGGGATTATCAAATTCTACCAGATAAGCTTCACCGTCATGAAACACCTGAAGGATGCTGAAGGTTGAATAAGCTACCTGACGCACCTGGCATACCGGAAGGGTCTCCACAATGGTTTCCACACACTCTTCCAGGGTCGCACCATTTAGGAACATGGTTCCAAGAATCTTGGAGGTCATGGTGGCCAGAATGTTGGCTTTTACCCCGCTGCCCATCCCGTCGGCAAGAATCATAATATTGGAATCCTCAGTCTGCAAAAGTTCAACCTTATCTCCGCATAAAACTTCCTTGAATTTATTCAGACTTGTGTATGCAACATCTACGGTAACTCCCATCACTTAACCTCACTTTCACTTCCCTCATCCAATAAGGATTTGCAAAGCTTTGTTAAGGTAGTCTTGGTCTCCGCTGTAGTTTCTCCTAAGAGACCGGCAATTTCCTGAGCCACCATCATCTGCTTGTGAATGACCTTCTGTGCCAGGGCAATGGTTTCCAGTTTCCTTTCGTAGTCCTGCATTGCCTGTTCTTCTTCTTTGGTGATATCTATGAAGGTAGCTAATACCACATCTTCTTTTTCAATGTATAGAATATTCTGCAGAGTAGAAATATGGTATTCCCCATAAGTCACCTTTTTTCCATGGATCTTCTGGTGAGAATTATAAACCCACTGGAAATCCGAAGGATCAATGAATTCATATAAATACATGGTCAAAGCTTCCTGCCTGGTTTTCCCGAAATATTTTTCTCCCACTGCAGAATACTCTAAAATTTTCATATCTTTATCTACGATCAGAACAATATTGGGAGAGGTCTGCATCACGAGATTGGATAACGACTCTGATTTTTCATGCATAAATGGAATGCACATATTAAGCTCTGCCTTTTTCTGGAAAACGGCTATAGCCTTTTCCCGGCAGGTGGAATAACCGCAGGCGCCGCAGTTTAATTCATCCTCCGGCCTGGTCTTTCCGGTCATTTTTAATATCTCCTGAATCTGTACTTCCGTAGGCATAACATCTTTAGGAGCACGGTCCAGGAACAGCTTTCGAAAGGAGATACGCTCCATAACAGGGGCCAGCTTCTCTTTTGGCACCGGCTCCTTTTCAATGGTTTCCTCCATATCCAGCTTGATCTTGAATCTGGATACGTTCTCGTCTTCTACGGTCGGACCCTTGATGCAGCCGCCGGAGCACATATTCATCTCAATAAAGCAGCCCTTAATGCCTCCCCGCAGCATGCTTTCGCACAAATCCATACAGTTAAGGCATCCATGAACATAAAACTTCCGGTATCCATCCCGCTCCTCTTCCGTAGCCAGAACAGAATTTACCACTCCATTGGTAACCGGATAAAGGCGGTTGACCTTGGGGTCGCTTGCAAACGGGACATCCTCGCAATCTTCAATGGTGATTTCCTCTTCCGAAAGCCACCTGGAAATATCATTGAAATTCAGGACAGCATCAATATAGCCATCATGGCGAGGGTCTCCGGCTTCCTTTTTCTTTGCAATGCACGGTCCAAGGAAAACCACCTTTACCTCAGGTCCCAGTTCTTTTTTTAACATCTTTCCATGGGCAATCATAGGAGATACCACAGGAGCCATATATGGAATCAGCTGGGGGTAATAAATCTCGATCAAATCATTGACGCTGGGGCAGCAGGTGGTGATGATATTCTCCATCTTCCCTTCACTCAAAAGCCTGGCATATTCCGCTGTTACAACTGCCGCTCCCTCCGAAGTCTCCCTTACGTCATAAAATCCCAGCTTCCGCAGCGCACCGTTAACCTGGCCGATGGTCTTATAGTTTAACAGTCCCATATAAGACGGTGCCAGGGAAATAACCGTCCGGATCCCTGCATCAATGTAACTCTTCACCAGATCCAGATCACTTATGAGAGTTTTTGCCGACTGTGGACATACCTGCATGCATTTACCGCATAAAATGCACTTATCCGGCATTATTTCAGCCCGCTCATCTTTAATCATGACAGCCTTGACTTCGCAATTACGAATACATTTATAGCAATGTTTGCATTTAGTAGCCTTGAAATCAATGATCCCCATGATTACAGCCTCCCCATGATCTCTTTGTCAAAAAACTCCTTTGTATCTTCTGGTTTTAACGAGTATAATTGACCCTCCACGGTCACACAGACGCCATTTACACAATCACCGCAGCAAAATGACCCGTTTAAATCCACCTTATCCTCCAGGTGGTTTTCCTTCACAAGGGTCTGCAGCTGTGCGATGATATCTCTGGAACCCTTTAAATGGCATGCGCTCCCTATACATATTGTTACTCTCATGAATATTCTCCCTCCAAATTTTGTACCTTACATTTGATTGCCCTTTTGGAATATTATCGCACATCGTTATATTCCTATCAATCTTTTTTTATCGATTTCCTGTTCTTTTTCACATACAGGAAATAATTGTCTCTACAATCTCTTGCTTCTCTACGTCAATAAGGCCATATGTATTCAAACGCAGCTCCGGAATGACCGGAAGGCTTGCAAAGGCAAGGGTCATGAAAGGATCGATGCTGTCTCCAATTCCAAGACTTCTTGTCTGGGCTTTTAACTCCTCAAGCCTTTCATCCACCCACTTAGCCGGCTCTTCACTCATAAGTCCTGCAATAGGAAGAGGCAGCTCTCCCAAAAGCTTCCCTTCCGCTACGACTGCCAGGCCTCCCCGGTTCTTCCTCACGATGTTGGCAGCAAGAGCCATATCTTCATCATTGGTTCCCGCAACAATCAGGTTATGGGAATCGTGGGCAATGCTGGTGGCCACTGCTCCCCGTTTTAAGCCATAGCCGCCTAAAAAGCCAAGTCCCATATGGCCGGTATTGTGATGACGTTCCAGCACTGCCATTTTCACGATGTCCTGCTCTAAGCTGACGCCGGGAGCGACCCCTTCCTTTTCTACCCATGGAGCCAAAAGGGATTTGGTAGTCAGCTCTCCGGGAGTGAGGCAAAGTACCCGGATGGTATTGCCTTTTTTCTTTATATGAAAATCTTCCGGATGAATCTCATCTAGATGGAAGGAATCTCCCACTCTGACAGGCGTTTCCACACTCCGCTGTTCAGCCGCAAGAATTTCCTCCTTCATTGCTCCGTTTTCCGCTACCAGTTTTCCATTTTTATATACTTGTTTTACCTCAAATTCATTGAGATCGGAAACTACAATGAAGTTTGCCTTATATCCCGGTGCAACAGCTCCTACATCCCGAAGTCCAAAAAATTGGGCCGGATGAAAGGATGCCATCATGACCGCATGAACCGGATCAGCTCCCAGGCTAATTGCCTTTTTTATAATATAGTCCAAATGACCCAGCCGGATTAAATCCCCCGGATGCTTGTCATCGGTGACCAGCATGCAGCGGTGATAATAAGGCTCTTTAAACAGCGGCATGAGGGCATTTAAATTCCTGGCTGCCGTGCCCTCCCGGATCATGATCCACTGGCCTCTTTTAAGCTTTTCCACGGCCTCTTCCCAATCGGAGCATTCATGGTCCGACTGCACTCCAGCGGTCACATAGGCATTTAATTCCTTGCCGGAAAGACCGGGAGCATGACCGTCGATCAGAAGATTTCTGTTCCTGGCCTCCTCTACCTTATCAAGGATCCCTCTGTCTGCCCTTACGGTTCCGTAGGAGTTCATAAGCTCCGCAAGGCCCAGCACCCGTTCCTCTTCATAGAGCGGAGAAAGATTCTCAGCCGCCAGAACAGCCCCCGATTCATCAAGGCCTGTTGCCGGTACACAGGAAGGGAGCATGAAATATACGTCAAGGGTAAGTCCCTTAGTCCGCTCCATCATAAACCGGATTCCTTCCGCACCTGCCACATTGGCAATCTCATGAGGATCCGTAATGACCGCCTGAGTCCCATGAGGCACCACGGAGCGCTCAAATTCTCCCGGTGCAACCATGGAGCTTTCCAGGTGAATATGACCGTCAATCAGTCCAGGACAAACAACCGAGCCCCCCAGCTCGATCTCTGTCTGTCCCTCATATTCTCCCACTCCTACTATGTAACCATCCTCGATGGCAATATCTCCCTTTTCCAGTTCAGCCGTAAAAACATTGACCACCCTGGCATTCTTTAGCACCAGGGACGCTTTTTTCGCCCCTGATGCTGCCAAAACCCGTTCTGCTAACATCCGATCCATAAGAAAACTCCTCCTTTATTTGCCCGCGATTTTGGTGATAGAAGCTGTAATCAGCCTTTTAAATAAAGGTGCAACCCTATCTGCTGTCTCTTGTACCTCTCCATGGCTTAATGGCTGATCCGTTATGCCGCAGGCCATATTGGTGATACAGGATATGCCGCAAACCTTCATCCCCATGTGGTTTGCCGCAACCGCTTCACAAGCCGTGCTCATTCCTACCGCATCAGCTCCCAGAATTCCGCACATTAAAACCTCTGCCGGAGATTCATACGCCGGGCCGGAAAGCTGCATGTAAATACCCTCTCTAAGGCCGATCCCTTCTTCTCCTGCTGCCTCTCTGATGGTCTGCTGAAGCTCTCTGCTGTAAACATCACTCATATCCGGGAATCTTGGTCCCAGCTCCTCTATATTTGCCCCAATTAACGGAGACGGAACAAAGCTTGCAATATGATCCCTTAAGAGCATGAAATCCCCTGGCTTAAACTCCTTATTTACACCGCCGCAAGCATTGGTCAGAAACAGAACCTTAGCGCCCATAAGGCCCATAAGTCTGGCAGGAAGCACCACATCGGTCATTGGATATCCCTCATAGTAATGCACCCGTCCCTGCATGATGACCACCGGAACATCGTTAACATATCCGAATACAAATCTTCCTTTATGGCCTGCCACCGTTGAGATCGGAAATCCTTCAATGTCTTTATAATCAATGGAGGCCTCTACCTTTATCTCCTCTGCATATTCCCCAAGGCCGGACCCCAGGATCAGCGCTATTTCCGGGACAAAGTCAGTCTTCTCCCGTACACTTTCCAAACAATTCTTAAGCTTTGCATATACTTCATTCATATACCATTTTCTCCTTTCAATGTTTATGTCCATGCTTTCCGGACGTAAAGGTATACCCACAGGGTGTTCCACAATCCCGTCAGACTTGCTGGACAAAGGTATATACAGTATACCACATTTGCTTATATATCTGTATCTATATTTTGACAAATATGGGGGAATAATGATATACTGAAGGTGTTCGTACTAACCCGGAAGGATCCCTGACGGCGAAGGCGAGGAGAATACGTAAACCGGAAATCCCATGCCTGTTGGTGTGGTATTTTTTTGATGGACGTAAAGAAAAAGGAACCATAACAGGTACGGACAGAAAGCGAGGATTATTATGAAAAAAACATTATCCCTATTGATGGCGTTTGCCGTAACGGCTGCCGTACTCTCCGGCTGTGCAAAGGGCGGCGCCGAAAGCACCCAGGCAACAACTTCTGCCTCTGAAACGGAATCCACCAAAGCCCAAAAACCTGCCGACAACTATACACTAAAGATCGGTTCGTTAAAGGGGCCTACCTCCATGGGCCTTGTAAAGCTGATGGACCAGTCTGAAAAAGGCAATGCAAAAGGTTCCTATGATTTTACCATGGTAACCGCTGCCGACGAGCTTCTTGGAAAAATTGTAAGCAAAGAACTTGATGTCGCACTTGTTCCAGCCAATATGGCCTCTATTATTTACAATAAAACCAATCATGAGGTAACCGTCCTGGATATTAACACCCTTGGTGTTCTATACGGGGTATCCGCCGATGATTCCATTAAATCAGCCGCAGACTTAAAGGGAAAGACCGTTTACTTAACCGGCAAAGGAACCACACCGGACTATGCCCTTCAGCATGTGCTTAAAGCCAGCGGTTTAACTTCTGACGACGTAGCCCTGGAATATAAATCCGAAGCCGCTGAGGTCGTTTCTATCCTGAAGGAAAAGCCGGATGCGGTGGGCCTTCTTCCCCAGCCCTTTGTAACAGCTGCCATGGCTCAGAATGACTCCTTAAAAATGGTTCTTGACTTAACGAAGGAGTGGGATGCCACAGCCGGTGAAAACGGCGGCAGTCTGGTGACCGGAGTTACCATCTGCCGGAATGACGTAATCAAAGATCATGGGGACGCCATTAATACCTTTTTGGCGGAACATAAGGAATCCGCTGAATTTGCCAATGCCAATGTAGCAGAAACCGCGGCCCTGGTGGCTGCTGCCGGAATTATTGAAAAAGCCCCGGTTGCAGAAAAAGCCATCCCATACTGCAGTATCACCTATGTAGACGGGGACCGGATGAAATCTCTGTTAAGCGGATATTTAAAAGTTCTTTTCGATATGGAACCATCTTCCGTAGGCGGTACGCTGCCAGCCGATGATTTCTACTATATGCCATAAATAAGGTAACGCTTTGTAAGGAGATTCCCATTATGAAACCAACAGCCCTCCCGGCTAAAAAGGCCGGTATCATCTTTCTCTGGCTTCTTGCATGGCAGGCAGTAAGCCTGTCCGTGCATAACAGCATCATACTGGTTGGACCTTTGGAGGTAATCCGGGCTTTATGGGTTCAGGCGGCCATGGCCGACTTCTGGAAAACCATTGCCCTCTCCTTTGGAAAGATAAGCCTTGGATTCCTTCTGGCCTTTGGGTCAGGAATCCTGGCTGGGGGAGCCGCATGGCGTTTCCCCCTTTTAAAGGATTTGCTGGAACCGCTTATATCCCTGATTAAGTCGGTTCCGGTAGCTTCCTTTGTTATACTGGCCCTGATCTGGGTAGGTTCTGAAAATTTGTCCGTTTTTATTGCCTTTCTTGTGGTATTCCCCATCATTTACATAAATACCATAGCAGGCTTTATGAGCACCGATCCAAAGCTTTTGGAAATGGCCCGGGTTTTCCGCATGCAAGGCAAAAAGAAGCTCCTTTATATTTACCGCCCCGCCCTTCGCCCTTACCTCATAAGCGGCTGCAGGGTGGCTCTGGGCATGGGCTGGAAATCCGGGGTTGCCGCTGAGGTAATCGGAGTTCCAAGCCATTCCATCGGTGAAAAACTCTATATGGCAAAAATTTATTTAAGTACGGCGGACCTTTTTGCCTGGACTCTGGTTATTATCGTAATCAGCGCTCTTTTTGAAAAATTCTTTTTATGGCTTTTAAGCCTTGCACAGGAGGTTTGATCCATGGAACTAAAGGTAAATCAACTGTCCAAATCCTTTGGAACGCTTAACGTATTCACGCAGTTAAATCTTTCCCTTCATTCCGGCCAGGTCTACTGTCTCATGGGATCCTCAGGTTCCGGGAAAACCACATTCTTTCGGATCCTACTTGGACTTGAAGAGGCCGACTCCGGCTCCATGGAAGGACTGAAAGGCCAAAGAGCCTCCGCCGTGTTTCAGGAGAACCGCCTGTGTGAGTCATTTACCCCGGTCGACAACATTACCATGGTAATTCCCGGCCGTTCCTCCCGAAGCAGGAAACAGGCCAAAGAAGAGCTTTTAAGGCTGCTTCCGGAGGAAGCCTTATCCCGCCCCGTGTCCACCTTAAGCGGCGGAATGAAGCGAAGGGTTGCCATTGTAAGAGCCTTGTCGATCCCTTGTGACATGATTTTAATGGACGAGCCCTTTACCGGTCTTGATGAGAACACAAAACGATCCGTAATTCAATACATCAAAAAAAAGACCCGTGGCAAGCTGGTCATCATAAGCACCCACCAGGAGGAGGATGTGGCACTTCTTAACGGCACCCTTATAAACCTGTAAAAACAGGGGCAAAAGCAGATAATCTGCTTTTGCCCCTGTTCTATTCATATCTTATTCCAATTTTATTTCAGTTTCAAGGTATCCAAAGCTGCCTCAATCTGGCCTTCTACCGCACTGTCCGGTGATTCAACCGTTCCTGCCGCACTGATGTACTTCTTTGTAGCAGCATTATAGGAACCGGAAATTGCATAATAGCGGACTCCATCCTGTGCTGTCTTATACCGGATCGCATAGCGGAACGTCTGGCTTCCGTCGCTGCCGTTTTCTACATTATAGCGGACAAATTCCATATCCTCGCCACGGCTGACAAATTCCTTGTATTCTTCCATAGTATCCGGATAGATCTCTCTGGCACCGTCAGCATCATCGCCTTCTACATAGACTACTTCCAGCATATCGCTGCCATTAGGAGAGGTGAATGCGACTGAGCTCTCATCTCCGTCATCTTCAATAGTCCAGCCCTGTGGCGGCGTGATCTGGTATTTTCCGGATTTAGATGTAAAGACGCCGGAAGACAAGTTGCCTGCATCAGAAGCAGTTGTTTCGGTGGTTTCGGTGCTTCCGTCTTCCTCACTATCCGTTTCATCCTCACCTAATGTAGTCTCGTCCGTACCTTTTGATTCGTCTCCTGGTACATTCGTCTCGGCAGCACTGACTTCTGTAGGATTATCCTGTGAAGATTTCCCATTATCTTTTGATCCACAGCCTGTAGCCGCCATCATAACTGCCATGGCGATGGCTATTACTGCCAGCATTTTGTTTTTTCTCATTTTAATCACTCCTCATCATCAATTTCATTCCTGGTGACGATGAGGATTATAACATTATCTGTATCAAAAGTATAGGGGATTAAAGGAACTGAAAGAATCACAAAGAATTCTTAATAATTATATTGGCAAGCTTTTAAGCGCTCCAGCTCCAGTAATTTCACTTTAATATCCAGGCCTCCGCCATATCCTATCAGGCTTCCATTGGTCCCAATTACCCGGTGGCAAGGAATGATGATGGGTATGGGATTGCGGTTGTTCGCCATGCCAACCGCGCGGCAGCCTTTGGGATTATCAATCAGGACTGCAATATCCTTATAGCTTTTCGTCTCTCCATATGGTATCAGTAACAGAGCATTCCAAACCTTTTTTTGAAATTCCGTTCCCTCCGGATTTAGTGGCAGATCAAATTCCGTCCTCGTTCCAGCCATGTATTCTTCCAATTGGCCTTCTGTTCTCTCGATCAGCTCCGATCGCTCCCTCACGGCATTCTCATGCTCCACCGTTCCAAAATCGATGCGCAGAAGGGCTTCATCGTCACTTAGGATGGTAAGAGGTCCTATCTTGCTTTCATAAACTTCCCAGTACTTCATTCCCAATTCCTTCTTTCTCTTATGAACTGTACCATGTTTTCATCTGAATCCATTATATCATATACAAAACAAAGAGACGACTTCTTCTTTCATTAAATGTTCCAGGGCCGAAATAAGCAAACTTTCTGTTTTTTCAAATATTTCTCATAATTCTTTTAGTCTTTTTATGAAATGTTTATGGCTTAGTCAAACTTCCGTCATATTTTCCGCTTATACTAAATAGTGAAAAGGAACCCCACCCTTTTAACATTGACTTTTTATTTTTCATACTCAACCGGCAGGAACATTTTATGTACCTGCCGGTTCCTCCCATTTCAGGGCTATTTTCCTTAAAAAACCGCATAAATACAGGCTTAGAAACTTATTTGAAATTTTTTCTAAAATAATGTTGACAAAATGATATCCATCATATATAATAACTCTTGCGTTGCGGAAAAGCAACTAAGAGAAAGATGGAAAATACTTTCACTATCGGGGTGTGGCTCAGTTTGGCTAGAGTACCTGGTTTGGGACCAGGGGGTCGCAGGTTCGAATCCTGTCACCCCGATTCAAGAGAAAAGCCGTAGGTGGTAGTTTTAGTTTCTCTTACCTTTTGCGGGTGTAGTTCAATGGTAGAACACCAGCCTTCCAAGCTGGATACGTGGGTTCGATTCCCATCACCCGCTTTTGAGTCTGTAGCTCAGTTGGATAGAGCAACGGCCTTCTAAGCCGTGGGTCGGGGGTTCGAATCCCTTCAGGCTCGTTTCACATCTCTAACCAAGGTGTGAAAATTATGGTGGGTATGGCGAAGTTGGTTATCGCGCCAGATTGTGGCTCTGGAGGCCCAGGGTTCGAATCCCTGTACTCACCTTTCCCTTTTAGGGAATTTTTTTTTATCACAAGTTTTAATGGGCTATCGCCAAGCGGTAAGGCACAGGACTTTGACTCCTGCACTCGTTGGTTCGAATCCAACTAGCCCAGTATGGGATACTAGCTCAGGTGGTAGAGCACTTGACTTTTAATCAAGTTGTCCGGGGTTCGAGTCCCCGGTGTCTCATGAATGCATCGGAAAAGACCGGGAAATCAAAAGATTTCCCGGTCTTTTTTTTCATTTCCCCCATGCCTTTCTAAAAGATGATTGTTTCTCTGCCCCAAAAAAACTATAATAGGATCATGGGATTCACTCCACT
>Ga0213825_1000255_pt1 | contig 39805 bp, 33 predicted proteins | sample MC6MC0900MG_FD_179896 | JGI IMG/M metagenome (GOLD analysis project Ga0213825, IMG submission 179896) | Enriched soil aggregate microbial communities from Iowa State University, Ames, United States - MC6-MC0900-MG | ecosystem: Environmental > Terrestrial > Soil > Unclassified | place: USA: Iowa...
CATTGAAGAGTATGGAATCCGTACTTCAGGAAAAAGCGGGACAAGGACGCCGGTAAAGCTTATGAGCGGCGGAAATCAGCAGAAGGTGATCTTATCCCGTGAGATATCAAAAGAGGCCAGGCTCATCGTAGCCAGCCAGCCTACCAGAGGATTGGACATCGGAGCAACGGAATTTGTCCATCAGACCTTAATCAGGCAGAAGAACCAGGGAAAAAGCGTTTTGCTCATTTCTGCCGATCTAGATGAGATCCTTACTTTAAGTGACCGGATTGCAGTAATGTTTGAAGGACGGATCATGGGGATCCTTAACAGGGAAGAAGCGGATGTATTTAAAATCGGACTTTACATGGGCGGAGTGACGGAAGAAGGAGGAAGGCCATGAATCACATGAAAAAATGGAAGGCAATAGAAGTGACGGAGATTGCGTTCCTTTCCATTGCAATGGCAGCCATCCTTATCCTATTGTCAGGTGCCGATCCTCTTACGGCAGGCTGGATGTTTTTTAACGGAATCTTTGGCAATGCAAGCGGCTTCGGAGAAGTATTTGTAAAAGCGACTCCTTTGATTCTCACCGGACTTGGCTGTTCGGTGGCCTTTCGGACCGGGTTTTTTAATATCGGTGCTGAAGGACAATTCTACATAGGAGCTCTTGCGTCTGCCTGGGTGGCTCTAAATGCCACCGGGATCCCGGGAGTTTTTCGGATTATCCTCGCCATTGGCTGCGGCTTTCTCTTCGGCGGCTTATGGGCTCTTATAGCAGCCATATTAAAAGCTAAGCTTGGAATATCCGAAATCATCTGCACCATTATGCTTAATTATATTTCTATGAATCTTTTGGGCATCGCTGTCCGTACCTTTCTCATGGATCCGGCGGGTAGCATTCCCCAATCTGAAAAAATAGATGCATCTGTCATACTTTTACGCTTTTTAAAGCCAACCAGAGTTCATACAGGCATCTTTATAGCTCTTGGAGCCGTGTTCTTTGTGTGGTTTCTCATGGAAAAGACCACCTCAGGCTATGAATTCAAAGCAGTGGGCTTTAATAAACGGGCAGCAGCATGCAGCGGTATTTCTGTGGTGAAGAACATAATCCTGTCAGCGGTATTAAGCGGAGGCCTTGCAGGAATCGCAGGAGCTGTGGAGGTACTTGGAGTCCATAAAAAGCTGCTTGAAGGAATTTCAGGAGGCTGCGGTTATACGGCAATCCTCATAACTCTTTTGGCCTTTAACCATCCGGGCGGCGTACTTTTGGTTTCCGTTTTATTTGCGGCTTTGGAAGTTGGGGCAAACTCCATGCAAAGGCAGATGGGAGTTCCCTCTGCGATTGTAGATTTTCTGATTGGATTTATTGTACTGCTTATCCTGGGCAGGGAACTTCTGACCGGAAAAATGAGAGCAAAGGAGGGAACATAAATGATGCAGCAGATCTTAACTGTCGGCTTCCTGTCTGCCTTTTTGTCGGCAGCCGTGCGGATGGCTGTGCCTCTTGCCTACGCAGGGTTAGGGGAGACGATATCGGAAAAGTGCGGAATATTAAACATCGGAATGGAGGGCGTCATGCTTTCCGGGGCTTTTTTCTCCTTTGCAGGCACATTTTTCTCGGGAAGCATTCTTGTAGGGCTTCTTTGCGGTATGGCGGGCGGAGCGGCTGTCAGTATGCTTCATGGAGTTCTGTCGATCAGGCTCTCTAAGGATCAGTCGGTCAGCGGGATCGCCATTAATATTTTTATACTTGGTGTCACCAGCTTCCTGTATAAACTGATGTCTGGGGGACAGTCCTACCAGCAGATCGAACCTTTATTAAAATTGCGGATACCGTTGCTTGCCGACATTCCCCTCATTGGCAATGCTCTTTTTAATCAGGATATTTTAACTTATCTGATCTATTTTCTGGTCATGGGAGTATCGTTTTTTTATAAGAAAACAAATACTGGGCTTTCCTTTGCCTCCATCGGTGAAAGCCCCCGTGCCGCGGATTCAGCCGGGATACCGGTTTACCGGTACCAGTACATCTCCATGGTGTTAAATGGAGTTCTGGGCGGGATTGGCGGTGCTTACCTGGTTTTGGTACAGGTGGGGAACTTTTCGGAAAATATGACCTCCGGCCGAGGATACATTGCTCTGGCGGCTGTCATCCTGGGGCGCTATCTTCCCTTTGGAATGCTGGGAGCAGCCTTTTTGTTCGGCTCTGCCAATGCGCTGCAGATCCGTCTTCAGGCAGTTGGAGTTCCTCTTCCTTCGCAGGCATTGTCCATGCTTCCTTATCTGATCACATTGGCGGCCCTGCTGGGCTCCGCCCACAAAAATCATGGGCCGGAAAGCCTTGGGAAGCCTTATGTGCGCGGTGCGAGATAAAGATTTTCCTCTTAATGGAAACGCTTGAAGTCTTACTTTGTAAGATTTCAGGCGTTTTTTTAACCGAATCAAGAGCAAGTAGCGAAGCGGATTGCGAATATCCCATTGACTAATTAATTTAACAGCTTTTGTTTGGTAATAATAAAAAAGGGAAATAGTCTGAAAACGAATATTTTGTGCTTCGGTGGTTGAAATTAACTATATGTTGTGGTATATTTTTACATATGAGATTCAATAACAGTTATTGATACTAATATAAAAACATGGAATGGCGGGAATTATAAATGGACAAGACAGATGGAAAACAGGAAATCCTGGAATATTTTAAAGAGGTACCAGAGCTCATAGGCGTTTTAGAGGGAATCCGTAAGGATTGGGATTTGGCACCATATGATCTGGATCACCTCTCCGTAAAATTCACAGGGTTCTGTAAGAAAAATATGAGCCTTGGAGAACGGTTCGAGGCGCTCATCCAGGCGGCTGTGGAGCTGACGACCCAGGAGGCGCCGAACTGGGAGTATATAGGGGCAAGGCTTTCCATGCTGCGTTATGAAACCAGGTTAAAGGAAGAGCTGGACCGGAGAAAGATTGGCAGCTTTTATGATAAAATATGTTTCCTGACAGAAGACGGGCTTTATGGGGACTACATTCTGGAAAATTACAAAAAAGAAGATATTGATCGGTATGAAGGCTATCTGGATCATAGCAGAAACCATCTGTTCAATTATTCCGGGCTGGAACTACTGCTTAACCGGTACGTGATCCGCAGCCGACGGAATGAGCCTTTGGAGACGCCCCAGGAAATGTTTCTTGGAATTGCCATGCATCTTGCCATGCTGGAAAGGGATGACAGGGATCATTGGGTAAAACGGTTTTATGATATGCTCAGCACTTTAAAGGTTACCATGGCTACGCCCACCCTTTCAAACGCCAGAAAGCCTTATCATCAGCTTTCCTCCTGTTTTATCGATACCGTACCGGACAGTCTGGATGGCATTTACCGAAGCATTGACAGTTTTGCAAAGGTCAGTAAGTTTGGAGGAGGCATGGGCCTTTATTTCGGAAAAGTCCGTGCCGCAGGGAGTACGATCCGCGGTTTTAAGGGCGCTGCGGGAGGCGTGATCCGGTGGATCAAGCTGGCCAATGATACGGCAGTGGCAGTGGACCAGCTGGGGGTACGGCAGGGAGCCGTGGCAGTTTACTTAGATGTCTGGCACAAGGACCTTCCGGAGTTTTTGACTCTCAGGACCAATAACGGAGACGACCGCATGAAGGCCCATGATGTTTTTCCGGCGGTTTGCTATCCCAACCTGTTTTGGAAACAGGCAAAGGAGAACATAGAAGGGGACTGGTACTTAATGTGTCCTCATGAGATTCTGACAGTAAAGGGCTGGGCACTAGAGGATTATTATGGAGCCCAGTGGGAGGAACGGTATCGGGACTGTGTGAATGACAGCCGCATCCACAAGCGGATCATTCCCATTAAAGATATCATCCGCCTGGTTTTAAAGAGCGCGGTGGAAACAGGAACGCCCTTTACCTTTAACCGGGATATCGTCAATGAAGCCAATCCAAACAGCCACAGCGGCATCATTTACAGCAGCAACTTATGTACGGAAATTGCCCAGAATATGAGCGGGGTGGAACAGGTGGACCAGCAGATACAGACCGTGGACGGGGAGACCGTGGTGGTCACCGTAACAAAGCCGGGAGACTTTGTTGTGTGCAACCTTGCCAGCCTTTCCCTGGGAAATATTGATCTTACGGATACCAAGGAGCTGACCGAACTTACAAGAAGTGCGGTCCGTGCTTTGGATAATGTCATTGATTTAAATTTTTTCCCAGTGCCCTATGCAAAGGTCACCAACCTCCGCTATCGCCCGGTGGGACTTGGGATAAGCGGATATCATCACATGCTGGCTAAGAACGGGATCTCCTGGGAGTCAGAAGAGCATCTTGAATTTACTGATAAGGTGTTTGAGGCAATTAATTATGCGGCAATTGAAGCAAGCTGTGATTTTGCAGAGGAAAAAGGAAGCTATGACTTCTATGAAGGAAGCGAATGGCAGACAGGGGCCTATTTTGATAAACGGGGATATCGCTCCGAAGAGTGGATGCACCTTCGGGAAAAGGTGGCAGCCCATGGCATGAGAAACGGCTGGCTCATCGCCATAGCACCAACCAGCAGCACCAGCATGATCGCCTGTACCACGGCCGGGCTTGACCCTGTCATGAACCGGTATTATCTGGAGGAGAAAAAGAACGGTTTGGTTCCCCGGGTAGCCCCGGATTTAACGCCGGAAACATTTTGGAAGTATAAAAATGCCCATTATATAGACCAGAGGTGGTCCGTAAGGGCGGCGGGTATCCGCCAGCGCCATGTGGACCAGGCCCAGAGCATGAACCTTTATATTACCAATGATTACACCCTTCGTCAGGTGCTGGAGCTTTATATCCTGGCTTGGGAAAAGGGTGTGAAAACCATTTACTACGTCCGTTCCAAAAGTCTGGAAGTGGATGAATGCGAAGCCTGCTCCAGCTAATAAACGGTTGGGAATAATAAAACAAGAGAATGCGGAGAAAACGATATGGAACAATTAAAAAAAAGACCCCTGTTTCATCCGGATGGGGAAATTGAGGTAAGAAAACGGCGGATGATCAACGGCAATACCACAAACCTCAATGATTTTAACAATATGAAATACACCTGGGTAAGTGATTGGTACCGGCAGGCCATGAATAATTTCTGGATTCCTGAAGAAATTAATCTAAGCAGGGACAGGAAGGATTATCCCTTATTAAGTCCCGAAGAACGGAGAGCTTATGATAAAATATTATCCTTCCTGGTGTTTTTGGACAGCATCCAGACCGCTAATCTGCCGGCTCTAGGAGAATATGTGACTGCCAATGAGATCAATCTCTGCCTTTCCATTCAAACCTTCCAGGAGGCGGTGCACAGTCAGAGTTACAGTTATATGCTGGATACCATCTGCGAACCTCAGACTCGGAATGAGGTGCTCTATCAGTGGAAGAGTGACCCTCATCTTCTTGCACGCAATACCTTTATCGGTGACCTGTATAATGAATTCCAAAAGGACAAGAGCGCGTTTGCATTTATGAAGGCAGTTGTGGCTAATTTTATTCTGGAGGGTGTGTATTTTTACAGCGGATTCATGTTTTTCTATAACCTAGGCCGGAATCATAAAATGATCGGCTCCTCTCAGGAGATCCGTTACATCAACAGAGATGAGAACACTCATTTATGGCTGTTCCGAAATATTATTCTGGAACTTGAGAAGGAAGAGCCGGAGCTGTTTACCAGGGAACGGGTGGAAATTTACCGGAGTATGATCAGGGAAGGCTGTGAGCAGGAAATCGCCTGGGGCTGCTATGCCATCGGAGATGAAGTTCCCGGACTTACAAAAGAAATGATCACGGACTATATCATGTATCTTGGAAACTTACGCTGTGCAAGCCTTGGCTGGGAACGGATCTATGAGGGTCATGACAGGGAGCCGGAAAGCATGTTATGGGTTAACCAGTACAGCAATGCCAATCTGATCAAAACAGATTTTTTTGAAGCGAAAAGCACGGCATATGCAAAAAGCAGCGCTCTGGTGGATGATCTGTAACAAGTAGGATTGTATTAAAAAAAGATCACCATTTCAATAATAATAATTGTTTTTGTTTTAACGATGTGATATAATCAAGAAAAACAATTCTTTAGGAGGCTATTTATGGAACGTATTGTGGTAATTGGAGCAAACCATGCCGGTACGGCAGCAATCAACACAATCTTAGATAATTATAAAGACAACAAAGTTGTTATATTTGATTCCAATGATAATATCAGTTTTTTAGGCTGCGGCATGGCTCTTTGGATCGGCGAGCAGATTCATTCATCCGAAGGCCTGTTTTATTGCAGCAAAGATATTTTTGAAAAAAAGGGCGCAAAGGTCTACATGGAAACAAGAGTAGAGCGCATTGATTATGATAAAAAGATTGTTTTCGCTGAGGGAAAATATGGCCAGAGATACCAGCAGGAATACGATAAACTGATTCTTGCAACCGGTTCTCTTCCTATTTCACCAGATATTGAAGGAAAAGAACTGGACAACGTTCAATTTGTAAAGTTATTTCAGAATGCAAAAGATGTCATTGACAAACTGCATAACAATTCCTTGAAGGATATTGTGGTTGTAGGGGCAGGGTATATTGGCGTTGAACTGGCAGAAGCATTCCGCCGTGTCGGAAAGAATGTTACCCTGATTGACAATATGCACACCTGTCTGTCAAGCTATTATGATCAGGAGTTTTCCGATATCATGTCCGAAAACTTATCAAGCCATGGCATTAAACTGGTTTATAATGAAATCGTGACTAAGCTTGAAGGTAACGGCAAAGTGGAAAAAGTGGTCACTGACAAAAATGAGTACCATGCTGATATGGTAGTACTGGGAATCGGTTTTAAACCTAACAACCGGTTAGGCAAGGATGATCTTGAACTGTTCTGTAACGGGGCGTTTCTCGTTGACAAGCAGCAGCAGACCAGCCGGCCGGATGTATATGCCATCGGCGATTGTGCAACTGTTTTTGATAATTCCATCCAAAAGACAAACTACATTGCTCTGGCAACCAATGCCGTGCGGTCCGGAATCGTGGCAGCTCATAACGTCTGCGGAACACCTTTGGAATCCATTGGCGTTCAGGGATCCAATGGAATCTGCATTTGGAATCTGAAAATGGTTTCTACAGGGATCAGCTATGCAAAAGCCAAAAAGCTGGGATATGACGCAGCGGCGGTGGATTATGAGGATACTCAAAAACCGGCCTTTATTGAACATGACAATTACAAGGTGAAAATCAGGATCGTATACGATAAGAAGACCCGCATCGTTTTGGGAGCACAATTATGTTCAGAATATGATATTTCCATGGCGATCCACATGTTCTCCCTTGCGATCCAGGAGCAGGTAACCATTGACCGGTTAAAGCTGACGGACATTTTCTTCCTGCCTCATTTTAATCAGCCCTATAACTATTTTACAATGGCTGCTCTGCAGGCAAAATAATTTTTTAAACAAAAAAAAGGAATAAGGTGAATCTTCAGGCAGTGTTGCCATAAGGTAATCGCAGCAGGAATTGCACAGGTCTTGACAATTGATTTCTTTCATGTTAGTATGAGAATGCTCTCCAGAAGAGTACCAGTCAGGGGCAGTACTGGTTTCGACAGGGGCTATGCAGCTGGTGAAGCTATCCGCATGCGATGCGTTAAATGGCAAACCTAAATATAAACGCTAACAATAACGAATTAGCATTAGCTGCTTAATGCAGCTTGTCGGCCTTAAGGCACTCACACTTTAAGATCCCGGCATCGACGATGTGAGAAACGACGTATGCAAAGCTTTGAGCATGCGGTCGTATTATGAAGCTACTGAAGCTGTCAGGGTGTTAGTTCCCGGGCGGTGGAGGGAATGTCAATAAACTAACTATGATAGTAGAAGAACAGGGAATTGGTTTTTGGACACGGGTTCAACTCCCGTCTGCTCCACTAAAAGAAGTCTTTAGTAAAAAAGTCTTTGAACGAAGTATGGCGTAGCGCATAAAGCTGCGCCATTTCTTTATGTATCCGGTTATTTCGTTCTGTATTTTGTTAAATTAAGAAAATGACGGCATGAAAATTATTTATCATACCGTTGTCAAGCTTCTATATATTATCACACTTAGAATGTAACCGTCCCTGTCTGCATGGGTTCTAACACAACTTGGAAGTTAGGAAGGAACTAATCTTTATACCCCAACGTCAAAGATATATTCAGACCAAACGAAACTGAATTTTACTATGTTGAACTTGTCGCTTCAAGAGAAGTGCGTTTGGAAAGAAATACTACTGAGATTCAAAATTAAGCTCACAAATAAATATTTGAGAAAATTGTAAATTATAGCTAGTATGGGGTGTCATAGCAATTTAACTTTGCATACATTAGCAATATAAAATTATAGAAACAGGAATATTTATATGGATTGTTCTCAAGGTGATCCCAGAATGGGCTCTGATGGAAGAAGCGTAGGCGGTAGAAGCGTAGGCGGTAGAAGCGTAGGCGGAAGAGGTTTCGACAGAAGAGGTATGCGTGAAGAATTCGATAGAAGAATGGAATTTGACAGAAGGCAAGAATCGGAACGAAGAGAAGAATTCGATAGGAGACAAGATTTTGACTCAAGATTTCCATTTTGGTGGTTATTATTCTTCTAATAAGAGCAATTTAAGACGAACTACCGGCTATTAATATCTAGCTGGTAGTTTTTTGCTGCCCTAATGGACTGCACGATAAAGGACTGCGATGGATCTGGTAAGCGCTAAAATAGTAATTCACTTTCTGTATAGGGTCATGTATAATAAAGAAATCTGGACAAAGATAACTATATGGCCGTACTGGGCCACTGGAAGTCCAACTGCCGCATGGTAATCCTGGCTGAAACAAGAATACGAAACATAGTTATGTGAGGAGATAAAGGTATGCCACCAATACAGTTACTGATTAAACCAGCTTCCGGAAGTTGTAATTTAAGATGCAAATATTGTTTTTATCATGACGAAATGCAGAACCGGGAAAAGCAAGATTACGGATTTATGTCTTTGGAGACTCTTGAGGAAATCATTAAGAAGACACTTACTTACAGCGAGCATCAGTGTGACTTTATATTCCAGGGTGGGGAACCCACTTTGGTGGGTCTTGATTTTTATAAAAAGCTGCTGGAATTTGAGCGTAAGTATAACATACACAATGTAAAAGTTATGAATTCTATTCAAACCAATGGTTACCGGCTGGGTGAAGAATGGGCAGAATTTTTTTCTGCAAATAATTTCCTGGTCGGTGTATCCCTGGATGGTATTATATATACTCATGATGCCTACAGGGAGAATTCGATGGGCAAAGGTTCCTTTGGGGAGATTATGAAGACCCTTGAGCTATTTGATAAAAAAGGGGTGGATTATAATATCCTGACGGTTGTAAATCGAAGAACAGCGGAGCGGATTACTCGAATTTATGAATTTTATAAGAAAAACAACTGGAAATATCAGCAGTATATCGCTTGTCTTGATCCACTTGGAGAACCTAAGGGCAGTCGGGAGTATTCTCTGACTCCGGAAATTTATGGAGAATTTCTTGTAAATCTGTTTGATCTTTGGTATTTGGATTTATGTAAGGGAGAACAGCCATACATTCGTCAGTTTGAAAATTACATCAGCCTATTGATGGGATATCCGCCGGAGTCATGTGATATGAAGGGGTGCTGCAGCATCCAGCATGTAGTAGAAGCGGATGGATCTGTTTACCCCTGTGATTTTTATGTAATGGATGAGTATAAAATTGGAAATTTCCTGGAGGATTCTATTGAGGAAATGGATAACCGGGGGATGGAGAGTGGGTTTGTAGAGGCTTCCTTAAATCGACCAGATGAATGCCAAACCTGCCAATACGCATATCTATGCCGTGGCGGATGCCGCAGGAACCGCCAGATCGATGAGGCCGGCCATCTTGGTCAGAATTATTTCTGTACATCCTATCAGTACTTTTTTGAGAAAACACATTCAAGAATGGAAGAGATTGCCAGGCAGCTGATGCAGTCACAACTGAGGAATCGGTAAGGGAATTTCCATCGTTTCATACAGCCGCAGGAGCAGAGTAAAGTCAGGAAACCGGCGGTTTTCACATCTTGTCTATATGTCCCATATAATATAGTACAATTAAAAAAGGGAGAGGTGTGAAATATGTGTTGCTTTTTTGGAGGCTGCAGAAATAACTTCGGATGTAACTGCAGATGCTGTAGATGCTGCAGATGCCGTAATTTCCGCGATCGTGATTGTGATGATGAGCGCGATCGTGACGAATGTGAGGAAGAAAGAAGAAGAGCATTCTGCGCAGGATTTAGGGCAGGTTGTAATGATCCGCGGTGCCATTGCTGTCGGCGTGACCGTGACCGTGACCGCGAACGTGACCGCGATCGTGATCGTGATTGCGATCGTGAACGAGATTTTAATGAAGATTTTTTCGAATAGAGATTATAGAAGCGGGGGCCTGCATAGAATTCAGGCCTCCGCTTTTACATATATATCCGGCTGCAGGATAATTTTTACCGGTTAGGTAATATTACAGACACAATTTCCGGAAATGGTGCATATACTGAATGATATGATAAAAATGTAAAAGGAAATTTGGTACAATGCGCGGCGAGAAAATGTGGCGGAACCGCCTGACCGTAGAAAAGCAGTATGATCATAGGGTCATCAGGCCTCAGATAAAAGGAATGTCCTGTTACATCAGGGCTGCGGTGTGTGAACCTAAAATTACAAGGCAAGTCAGGTCAATAGCAGGGCGGGCAGGAATGGATATGGCAGGTGTGGAAAACCGCATAAAATCCAGAGATTCTTATTTGGAAAAAATGCAAAGAAAATACAACCCTGGCTGCCAGGGGTACGAGGTCAAGGATATATTGAGATATACCTACATAGCTCCTGCAGAAGAGCTTGCGGAAAAGGTTTTAATAGCCATGGAGCTTTATTGGAAAGCAGGCTTTCATACGGTTGAAATTAAAAATTACTGGCTTGACAGGCAGAGTCCTTATAAGGGGATCAACACCACCTTATATTCGCCTTACGGCCAGATTTTTGAATTACAGTATCATACACCGGAAAGCTTTTCCATAAAGAACGGGAAAATGCATGAATTATATGAAAAGCAAAGGCCAATCAAGGACATGAACAGCAGGGAGTACTTAGAGTTGGGCAACCAGATGATTAAACTGTCCAATGCCATGGAGATTCCCAGAGGTATCGAACGGGTATAGGAATGAAAGCTTAAAAATGGGTTATGCTATTTAGAAAATTCACAAAATTTTCAAAATTTTCCGGGTTGCAAACCGGGAAAAATGGTGATATACTGCTACATAGTTAATTAGCTAATTGTTAGGAGGCTAACAGAAAGGGGAATATTTGCAAATGAAACCAACGTGCCCATTCCATGATAAGGGACTTAAGGGGGATTTTTCACCGGCCCATGGCGTGATGGTAAGATATATGAGAATCATGAAGATGCATCGTTGCATTTTAGAAGATCGTCTGAAGGAGACAGGGGTATACCGCAGCCAGCATCAGATTCTTATGATGCTTTCCGACCATTCTAATGTATCCCAGAAGGAGATTGCTGAACGCCTTTATGTGTCCACAGCCACCATCGCGGTATCGGTAAAAAAGCTGGAAAAAGGTGGGTATATCACCCGGGCTGTGGATCAGGAGGATAACCGGATGAATAAGCTTTGCCTGACAGAGAAGGGAAAGCACACGGTAGAGCATAGCCGGGAATTTTTTCATAATGTTGAAGAGCGGATGTTCCGTGATTTTTCAGCGGAAGATTTGGCTGCCATGAGGCAATACCTGGACCGCATTTATGATAATTTATCCCAGATTCCTTTAGAAAGGGACATTACAGAAAGAGAGGATTAATAACTTGAAACGATATTGGAAATATATCAGGCCGTATTTGGGAGCCTTTATACTGGCGCCCCTCTTAATGCTGACGGAAGTATTTGGCGAGATTATGCTTCCCAGAATGACGTCCTTGATCATTAATAACGGAGTTGCAACAAAAGATGTGGGATACATTTTGGGAATGGGAGGTAAAATGGTTGCCATTGCCGTTGTCATGGCAGCGGGAGGAATCGGAGCATCCTATTTTTCATCCAAAGCATCCATTTGCTTTAGTACAGATTTGAGAAAAGATGTGTTTCATAAAGTCCAGCAGTTTTCTTTTAAGAATATTGATGATTTCAGCACAGGGTCTTTGGTTACCAGGCTGACCAATGATATCCAGCAGATTCAAAATGTAGTAATGATGAGTCTGCGTCTGCTGTTTCGGGCTCCGGGCCTGTTGATCGGCGGTCTTATTATGGCCTATCTCATGAACCGGCAGCTGATGATGATACTTTTGGTAGTGATTCCATTGCTGATCCTGGCCATCGTTATCATTTTAATCGCGGCATTTCCCCGATTTGAGGCAATGCAGAAGAAGATCGACCGTTTAAACTCCGGCGTGCAGGAAGCTTTAACGAATGTGCGCGTCATTAAGTCCTTTGTCAGGGAAGATTTTGAGGAAAAGAAATTTCAGGCCACAAACCGGGATCTAAAGGAAGGCAGCCTTGATGCCATGAAGATTGTCGTAGTCAGTATGCCTGTGATGATGCTTGCCATGAATGTTACGACTCTTGCAGTGGTGTGGTATGGAGGAAATCTCATTATTGCAGGAAAGATGCCTGTAGGTGATCTGACTGCGTTTACCACTTATATCGTCCAGATCCTCATGTCCTTAATGCTGCTGTCCATGGTGTTTTTGCAGGCTTCAAGAGCCATGGCTTCTTTAAGACGTGTCAGAGAGGTCCTGGATACAGAGATCGATTTGACCGATGATCATGCTTCTGAAAAATCAGCCCAGGTTACAAGCGGCAAAGTAGAATTTCGGAATGTTTCCTTCCAGTATGTAAAAGGAATGGATGAGATGGTCTTAAAACACATTGATTTTACTGCGGAGCCTGGAGAAACCATTGGAATCATCGGTTCCACAGGAAGCGGAAAGACCTCACTCGTGCAGATGATTCCCCGTCTTTACGATGCGGATGAAGGACAAGTACTGGTGGATGGCATTGACGTAAGAGATTATTCCATTAGAAACCTACGGGAAGGCGTTGGAATGGTTTTACAGAAGAATGTCCTTTTTTCAGGAACCATTGAAGAGAATCTCCGCTGGGGAGATGAGAATGCCACTATGGAAGAAGTAATCCTCATGGCGGAAAGCGCTCAGGCCGATGGTTTTGTTACAAATTTTAAAGACGGATATGACACAGATCTGGGCCAGGGAGGATCTAATGTATCTGGCGGCCAGAAGCAAAGACTTTGTATTGCAAGGGCGCTTTTAAAGAAACCGAGAATACTGATTTTAGATGACAGCACCTCTGCTGTGGATACGGCAACCGAAGCGCGCATCCGCCAGTGCTTCCAGACGACCCTAAAAGATACCACCAAATTCATCATTGCCCAGCGGATCGGATCCGTGGAGAGCGCGGATAAGATCATCGTGCTTGATGACGGACAGATCGTAGGTATGGGATCCCATGAGGAACTGCTGGAATCCTGCGAGGCTTATCAGGAAATCTACTATTCCCAGAGAGATATGGATAAGGAGGCAGGTGCATAATGGATAAACAGAAGAAAATAAACAGCTTAAAAAAGCGTTATGGACGGTCTTCCCAGCCAGCTAAAAACCGTGGGCCCATGGGTGGGCATGGAGGTGGCCGGCAGATAAAGGGCGGCCTTCCCAAAAATGCGAAAGCAACCATCCGGCGCCTTATGTCTTATTTAAATGAATATAAGCTTCTTATGGGAGCGGCGTTTGTCTGCGTCATTGTCGGCACTCTTGCGACCTTAGCCGGATCTTATATGCTAAGGCCAATCATAAATCAATATATCGCACCCCCTGGAGGCGGGCTGGGGAGTGTGTCAGGTCTTGCAAAAGGTCTTATGGCAATGGCAGCCGTTTTTCTCATCGGTGTGATTGCTAACTATGCCCAATCCAGAATCATGCTGACGGTTGCGCAAAATGCTCTCCAAAAGATCAGAGATGATTTATTCAGCAAGATTCAGACCCTGCCTGTACGGTTTTATGACACCAACAACACCGGTGATCTAATGAGCCGGTTCAGCAATGATGTAGATACCATCGGCCAGATGCTAAGCAGTACCCTGGTTCAGCTTTTTACCGGAGCATTAAGCATTATCGGTACCCTGGTGCTAATGATCTATACAAATATCTGGCTGACTCTGGTGACCATAATCATGATTCCTGTTATGATGAGGGTTGGAGGATTTGTAGCGTCAAGAAGCCAGAAGTTTTTCTCCGCACAGCAAAGCTCTCTTGGCGCTGTAAACGGATATATAGAAGAAATTATCAGCGGCCAGAAGGTGGTTAAGGTATTCTGCCATGAAGATGTGGCAGAAGAAGAATTCGAAATTCTCAATGAGGATCTAAGGAATAACATGATACACGCACAGTTTTTCGGAGGCGTGATGATGCCGGTCATGGGAAATTTAAGCCAGTTAAACTACATTCTGACGGCGTGCATCGGAGGTCTTCTCTGTGTGCTCCGTGGCTTTGATGTGGGCGGACTGACCGTATTTTTAAGTTTTTCCAGGCAGTTCGGCCGTCCGATCAACGAGATGTCCATGCAGGTAACTAATGTATTCTCCGCTCTTGCAGGAGCAGAACGGGTATTTGCTGTTATGGATGAGGAGCCGGAGCCTGCAGATGACGAAGATGCGGCAGAACTGAATCCAATGAATGGATATGTGGAATTAAAGCATGTGACCTTTGGCTATGATCCAGGCAAAGTGATTTTAAAGGATTTAAATCTTTATGCAAAACCCGGGCAGAAGATTGCTTTTGTGGGTTCTACCGGAGCAGGAAAAACTACGATTACAAATCTTCTGAACCGTTTCTACGATATTCAGGGCGGCGAAATTACCATTGACGGAGTCGATATCCGTCATATTAAGCGGGAAAACTTACGCCATAATATTGCAATGGTCCTTCAGGATACTCATTTGTTTACTGGAACCGTTATGGAAAACATCCGTTACGGAAGGCTTGATGCAACGGATGAAGAGGTAATCCAGGCAGCGAAAACAGCTTCTGCGTATTCCTTTATCATGAGGCTGCCTGCCGGTTTTGATACGCTGTTAGAAGGCGACGGGGCCAACTTAAGCCAGGGGCAGAGACAGCTTTTAAACATTGCCAGGGCAGCGATTTCAAAGGCACCGGTCCTGATACTTGATGAAGCGACCAGCTCCGTGGATACCAGAACAGAAAAGCATATTGAACGTGGCATGGACCGCCTTATGGCGGACCGGACTACGTTTGTGATCGCTCACCGTCTGTCAACGGTGCGTAATGCCAATGCCATTATGGTTTTGGAAAATGGGGAGATCATTGAACGGGGAGATCATGAGGATCTTCTGGAACAAAAAGGCAGATATTATCAGCTTTATACCGGGGCAGTGGAACTGGATTAAACAAAAACCCCGGCTTGCATACCCCAAGGGGAGCATTGGAAAAAACAACAGTCACGGAGTCAATCCTGAATTTGTTATTACAATGCTCCTCTTTATTTATTAAAATTTCTAATATATAAAGATGGGAAACCATAATATAACTTCATAAAAACAGGGGGTAAACCGACTCAAATTATAAAAATTTAGCAAAAATTTAACGAAGTATCTTGTATAGAATGAAAGACATTGTCAAAAAAGGGCTGATAATCAGGAATAATAAAAAAATATACGAATTATATGTATTTTTATAAAAACATAATAGCGGTAACATCAATAAGATTGTTATTTAATTAACGTATAACCGGGGTCTTATACCAGGTTTTATCCCTGATAATTGAAAAGAATTGTATATAAAACACAGTATACAATATGTATTTATGCATTGTTTCGGTTACTAAATTATGTTATACTGTTTCAGGTGGCAAAATGCTGAAATTTTGCTAGGAGAGATAAAGAATTGTAGAGAAAGAGGGTTAGTTAAATGGGTCTGGCTACATTTAAAGGCGGCATTCATCCGAATGAAGGAAAAGAACTGTCGGAAAATAAACCTGTACAAGTGCTGCAGCCAAAAGGCGAGATGGTATTCCCCTTATCCCAGCATATCGGTGCGCCGGCAAAACCATTGGTGGCGGCAGGAGATCAGGTGCTGGTTGGACAGAAGATCGGGGAGCCGGGAGGCTTTATTTCTGCATGTGTGATCAGCTCTGTTTCAGGAACGGTAAAAACCATTGAACCAAGAATGGTTGCAAACGGCTCTATGGTTCCGTCGGTTATCATTGAAAACGACGGGAAGTATCAGACGGTGGAAGGATTTGGCAAAGAGCGTGATCCGAAGACATTATCTAAGGAAGAGATCAGAACTATTGTAAAAGAAGCAGGGGTGGTAGGTCTTGGCGGTGCCGGATTTCCTACTCATGTGAAGCTGACGCCAAAAGATGAGACAAAGATCGATACGATCATTGTAAACGGTGCGGAATGTGAGCCGTACTTAACTTCTGATTACCGGATGATGTTAGAAGAGCCGGAAAGTATCATAAAAGGACTAAATATAATCCTTCAGCTGTTTGACAATGCCAAGGGTGTGATCGGCATTGAGAGCAACAAACCGGAAGCGATCAAGCTGATGACTGAGCTTGTAAAGGATGAGCCAAGGATCACTGTCTGTCCGTTACAGACCAAATATCCACAGGGCGGCGAGCGTACTCTGATTTATGCCATAACAGGAAGAAAGATCAACTCCACCATGCTTCCGGCAGATGCAGGCTGTATGGTAGACAATGTGGATACGGTAATTTCCATTTATAATGCGGTTGCAAAAGGCATTCCACTGATTCGCCGTATCATTACGGTGACCGGTGATGCGATCACAAATCCACAGAACTATAATGTTCGGATCGGGACCAACTATAGCGAGCTTATAGAGGCTTCCGGCGGCTTTAAGACAGAACCGGAAAAGGTGATTTCCGGAGGCCCTATGATGGGGCAGGCTTTGTTTAACTTTAATATTCCCGTTACAAAGACATCCTCTGCTCTTACCTGCATGACAAATGACGAGGTAGCAGGTAATGCGCCCAGCGCCTGCATTCGCTGCGGAAGATGCGTAAAGGTATGTCCGGGCAACATTGTTCCGCAGATGCTCATGGAAGCGGCGGAACGGTCAGACATGGAACGGTTTGTAAAATTAAATGGCATGGAATGCTGCGAATGCGGCTGCTGTGCATACATCTGCCCGGCCAGAAGACCTCTTACCCAGGCATTTAAAGAAATGCGCAAAGAAGTTGCGGCAAGCAGAAAGAAAGCGTAGGAGGAGAAGCATGAGTAAATTGTTAAACGTATCATCATCACCTCATGTCAGGGATCAGGTTACAACACAGAATATTATGTTGGATGTTGCCATTGCCATGATTCCTGCGTCTGCGTATGGTGTATATCAGTTTGGGGTGAAAGCGGCACTGATTTTGCTGATTAGTGTATTATCCTGTGTTCTTAGTGAATATGTATTTGAATCCCTTATGGGAAAACCCATTACCGTGAGCGATGGAAGTGCTCTGGTGACCGGAATGATCCTTGGCCTTAACATGCCGCCGGCTATTCCCTTATGGATTCCGTTTCTGGGCGGTGTATTCGCCATTATCGTAGTAAAGATGCTTTACGGCGGTCTGGGACAGAACTTTATGAACCCGGCCCTGGCGGCAAGATGCTTCCTGCTTATTTCTTTTGCAGGCAAGATGACTGACTTTACATATAGTGACGCAGTTGCAGGCCCGACTCCTCTTGCTGCATTAAAGGCAGGAGAAGCAGTTAATTTAACATCCATGTTTATTGGAAAAATTTCAGGAACCATTGGTGAGGTATCAGTGATTGCCCTGCTCGTGGGTGCAGCTTACCTTTTGTTCAGAAAAGTGATTTCCATCACGATTCCGGCAGCCTATTTAATTACCTTTGCGGTATTCGTATTTATTTTCGGACAGCATGATCTTACCTATGTGCTGACTCATTTATGCGGCGGAGGCTTGATCTTCGGTGCATTCTTCATGGCTACCGATTATGTGACCAGCCCCATTACTCCAAAAGGACAGATCCTTTTCGGCATTCTTTTAGGCGTGCTGACCGGATTATTCCGTCTTTTCGGAGGTTCGGCAGAAGGCGTATCCTATGCCATCATCATCAGTAATATTCTGGTGCCTCTGATTGAGAAGATCTCTATTCCGGTAGCATTTGGAAAGGAGGGAAAGTAAGATGAAAAACGGCGGATATATGAAGGACGCATTGATTTTATTTGTGATCACTCTGATTTCCGGCTTTTTACTGGGCGGCGCTTATCAGATTACAAAGGATCCCATTGAAAAGGCAACTGAGGCGGCCAATATGGCAGCTTATAAGAAGGTATTTCCGGAAGCGGCTGATTTTACATCGGATGATAAGATGGAAGCGGCAGTGGAAACCTGCAACACAGAACTGCTTTCCCAGAATTTCGGAAAAGTTGGTGTGGAAAATGCATTTCAGGCAGTGGACGCTAGCGGGACTGCCCAGGGTTATGTAATTACCTCTTATTCCGGTGACAGCTACAGCGGACTCGTAAAGATTTCTGTTGGTATCAAAGAAGATGGAACCATTAACGGCATAGAATTTCTGGAGATCAGCGATACCCCGGGTCTGGGCTTAAAGGCAAAGGAACCGGCATTTAAGGATCAGTATGCTGGAAAGAACAAGGAATCCCTTACCGTTACAAAATCCGGTAATGCCGGTGATGGAGAGATCAATGCCATCAGCGGTGCAACCATTACATCAAGCGCAGTAACCAATGCAGTCAATGCCGCATTGTATTACGTGCACAGTATTGACCGTTAGGAGGTGGGAAGATGAATAACAAATGTATGGAACGTTTATATAACGGTATTGTAAAAGAAAACCCGACCTTCATCCTGATGCTTGGCATGTGCCCGACTCTGGCTGTTACCACTTCAGCGGTGAACGGTGTGGGCATGGGACTTTCCACGACCGTGGTACTGCTATTTTCCAATATGCTTATATCTGCCCTTCGTAATATCATTCCGGACCGGGTGAGAATTCCGGCCTATATCGTTGTCGTTGCGACTTTGGTTACGATTGTGCAGCTTCTTTTACAGGCCTATGTACCTAGCCTTTATTCTGCACTGGGAATTTACATTCCACTTATCGTGGTAAACTGTATTATTTTAGGCCGTGCAGAATCCTATGCTTCCAAGAATGGTGTCATGGAATCGACCTTTGACGGAATCGGTATGGGACTTGGATTTACCATCGCTCTTACCTGTATCGGACTTGTTCGTGAGCTGTTAGGTTCTGGCGCTGTATTTGGATACACCATTATTCCGGAGGAATTTCACATTTCCATTTTCGTCCTTGCTCCGGGTGCATTCTTCGTGCTCTCTGTTTTAACGGCACTTCAGAATAAGTTTAAAGCACCTTCTGCTACCAACGGTTCTGTTCCTCCGTCCAAGTTAGCATGTGGCGGCAATTGCGCTTCCTGTACCGGTTCCTCCTGCATGTCCAATCACGAGGTTCTCCAGACCAGGAAGAAGCAGATGGAAGAGGAAGCATTGGCAGCTAAGAAGGCACAGGCAGCCAAAAAAGAAGCGGAAGCCAAAACCGCAGCTTCCAGGAAAGAAGAATAGGAGGATGGATAGATGAAAGAATTATTACTGATAGCCATTGGCTCCGCCTTGGTCAACAACGTAGTGCTCAGCCAGTTCCTTGGCCTATGTCCATTCCTTGGAGTTTCCAAAAATGTGAAGACCTCTGCCGGTATGGGCGCAGCCGTTATTTTCGTAATTACCATTGCAGCATTTGCAACCAGTGTTATTTATAAGGGGATTTTAGTGGGACTTCATCTGGAGTTCTTACAGACCATTGTATTTATTCTGGTTATTGCAGCTCTGGTACAGTTTGTAGAAATGTTTTTGAAGAAATCCATGCCCGCTCTTTATGAGGCCCTGGGTGTGTATCTTCCTTTGATCACAACCAACTGTGCGGTACTGGGCGTTGCCCTGACCAACGTGCAGAAGGGATATAACATTCTGGAAAGTGTTATCAACGGTGTGGGTATTTCCGTAGGCTTTACCATTGCCATTGTTATGCTGGCAGGTGTCCGCGAGAGAATCGAAAACAATGATGTTCCCTATTCCTTTAAGGGTTCTCCCATTGTCCTCATTACCTCCGGCCTGATGGCAATCGCATTTTTCGGATTTTCCGGATTAATTAAATAAGGAGGAGACGAAAGAATGGTAACAGGTATTATATTTGCGGCAGCTGTTGTGGGCATCATCGGAATTTTAATCGGTGTGTTCCTGGGTATTGCCAGCGAAAAGTTTAAAGTAGAAGTTGATGAAAAAGAAATCCTTGTCCGAAACGAGCTTCCAGGTAACAACTGCGGCGGCTGCGGATATGCAGGCTGTGATGCGCTGGCTAAGGCCATTGCATTAGGCCAGGCAGCTGTTTCCGCCTGTCCGGTAGGCGGCCCGACAGTCGCTGAGAAGATCGGCGAAATCATGGGAGTTGCGGCCGGTTCTACGGATAAGAAGGTTGCATTTGTAAAATGTAAAGGAACCTGCGATAAGACAAAGGTTCAGTACAATTATTACGGAATTGATGACTGCCGGATGGCTTCGGTGGTTCCCGGCTCCGGTGATAAGGCCTGTGTCTATGGCTGTATGGGATACGGCTCTTGCGTAAAGGCCTGTGAATTTGATGCCATTCATGTGGTTGACGGAATTGCAGTGGTGGATAAGGAGAAATGCGTGGCCTGCGGCAAATGTGTTTCCTCCTGCCCGAACCATTTAATTGACCTGGTTCCATACAAGTCAAAGCACCTGGTTCAGTGTAATTCCCACGACAAAGGCAAAGATGTTAAGGCTAAATGTGAAGTTGGCTGTATTGGTTGTATGCTGTGTACAAAGCAGTGCGAATTCGATGCCATTCACATGGATAACAATGTTGCAGTGATCGATTATGAGAAATGCACCAATTGCGGTAAATGTGCTGCAAAATGTCCTGTAAAGATAATTCAGTAAAATAAAAAAAGGGAGTTCGATCTTCTTGAAGAGGATCGAACCCCCTTTTTCGTTGTAAAATAACAATTAGTAAAACTGTTTTACTAAAAATAAAGTGAAATACATGGCATAATGAATAAAAAATGTTAAGAATTTACTAAAAAACTGTTGACAAATGATAGTATATTAAGTATATTGAAAACAATCAAGTAAAAGTTTTTACTAAAACTTTTACCAAGGAGGAAAAAATGGCTACATTAAAGAGTATTGCAAACCTTGCAGGAGTTTCCATTGCGTCTGTATCCAGAGTGTTGAATCAGGATGAGACATTTTCCATATCAGAAGAGACAAAGCTTAAGATCCTTAAGGCTGCCGAGGCACTTCAGTACAAGTCCGGAGCATCTGCTCTTGGCAGAATTGCGGCAGAGGAAAAGGGAAGCGTGGCCATGGTCATGCTGTACAGCGAATTTGATGAGATCACGGATTCTTATTACCTGACCATTCGGGTAAACGCAAAGGAAGAGGCTCAGGCTTTCGGTTACGAAGTTAAGGAGTTTTTCCTTCCGCTTAAGGAGGAGCTGCTTTCCGGACTGGGAGATTACGCAGGACTGATCGTAATCGGGCATTCCGGAGGCTGGTACGGTGAGGAGGAATTTCGTCAGGCGGTCATTGGTTCAAAGCTTCCCGTGGTCATGGCGGACTTTAACCCAAAGGATGACGAACTGGAATTTGACTGTGTTGTAAACGATTTTAAGGGCGTTATGGAAAAGGCTCTGGAGCATTTCATGAAGCTGGGATATACCACCATTGGTTACATCGGGTCAGAAGGAGTCTGGGTGAGAGATAAGAACATCCTGGACACCAGATACGTTTATTTCCGGTATATTTTAGAGAGTGCAGGGCTGTATCAGCCGGATTACGTATTCCTGGGCCCTACCTCCATTGCAGAATCAGGGTACCGCCTAACGAAACAGGCCATAGAGGAGAATAAACTTCCCAGGGCGATATTTGTGGAAAACGATTCCATGGCCATTGGCAGCCTGCGTGCAATGAGGGAATCCAATATTAAGATTCCGGAACAGACGGCTGTGATCAGCTGTAATGACATACCAAACGATGAATTTCTGACACCGCCTTTGTCCTCGGTCCATATTTACAGCGATCTCATCGGGATCATGTCTGCCAGGCTGTTGGATGAAAGAATCGTAACAAAGCGATTTTTAGGGGTAAAAATGGTGACACCAAACAAGCTGGTGTTAAGACAGAGCTGCAAAGAAACGGCAGAAGAAGAGCAATAAAAAAGAGTTGGAGGGATGAACGTGGAGAAGGTGATCTTCGATTACAGGAGGGAAGACTGGAACAATGTGCATGTGCTGGAGAGGAACCGTCTGGGGACAAGACCGTTTTACTGCGGATTTAAGGATGAAGAGACAGCGCATACTTATGACCGGTCAAAAAGCAGAAACTGGTTTCTGCTAAATGGAAACTGGGATTTTGAATATTATGAGACTCCTATGGAGGTGCCGGAGGATTTCATGAACCCGGAGTTTTTTGAGGAAGGCTGGGGGAAGATGGCAGTGCCGGGACACTGGCAGTTAAACGGATATGGAAAGCCTCATTACAACGACGCCATTTCTTTGTTCCCCATTTTGGATGAACCGTCCATTCAGGTGGATAACCCTACAGGAGCTTATCGTCACAACTTTTTCCTGGAAAAAGAGGAAGACAGAGAATATCTGCTGCGGTTTGACGGAGTGGAGAGCGCCTATCACGTATGGCTAAACGGAAGATTCATCGGCTACAGCCAGGGGCCAAGGCTGACTGCTGAATTTGACATAACCGAGGCCCTTTTAGATGGAGAGAATCTTCTGGCGGTAAAGGTATACAAATTCTGCGACGGAAGCTATCTGGAAAATCAGGATATGTGGTGGTTCGGGGGAATCATCCGGGATGTGGGGATCGTTTCCCGGGAAAAGATCCATTGCTCCGACTATAAGCTTGATGCCCTTCTTGTCAATCAGAATAAAGATGGAGCTTTCTCCGGGCTGGTCACAGTAAGCAATCATCAGGGCAGGGACGTGGAGGGTGTGATCGCCTTAAGTATTAATAAAGGAGGGGCGTACCTGTTCCGGGAAGAAAAAAAGGTCACCTTAAAAGAAGGGGAGACAAAGACATCCTTTGAAGGTATCATTCCAGGAATCCTTGCCTGGTCCGCTGAAACACCAGAGCTTTACGAAGTCATGATAAGCCTTAAAACCGAGGACGGGGCAGCAGAGTATTACCCGGAACGGATCGGGTTTCGGAATGTGGAGCAAAAGGATGGGCTGATTCTTATAAACGGCGAGCCCATTAAGTTCAAAGGTGTAAACCGCCATGATTGGAACCAGGATAAGGGCAGATGTATCACCATAGAGGATATGAAAGCTGATTTAAGGCTGATGAAGGCAAACAACATCAATGCGGTGCGGACCGCTCACTATCCAAGTCATCCCGATTTTCTGACTCTCTGTGACGAGATGGGCTTTTATGTCATGGAGGAGGCGGATTTAGAGTGCAACCAGATGGCGTACATAAAGGGAAAGATGGATAAGCTGAGCGAGGATGTGTTGTGGGAAGCCAGCTATGTGGACCGGGCTGTCCGCATGGTGGACCGGGATAAAAACCATCCAAGCATACTCATCTGGTCCCTTGGCAATGAATCCGGGTTTGGATCAAATTTCGTGGCTTCCGCAAGAGCGGTCAGGGAGAGAGATGCCCACCGCCTGATCCATTATGAGGAGGACCGGGATGCTTCGGTGGCTGATATGTACAGCAGCATGTATACAAGACACGCTCAATTAGAGCTTTTGGGACGGGATACTTCAAAGAAAAAGCCCCATGTTGTCTGCGAGTATGCTCATGCCATGGGCAACGGGCCGGGCGGCTTAAAGGAGTACTGGGAGATTTTTGAAAGATATAAAAGACTCCAGGGCGGATTTGTCTGGGAATGGATTGACCACGGGATCCGCAAGCAGGATGAAGCAGGGAAATGGTACATCACCTATGGCGGGGATTATGGCGATGAACCCAACAGCGGGGCTTTCTGCTGCGACGGTCTGATTCAGGCTGACCGGACTCCTACTCCTGGCCTTCGGGAGCTTAAGAAAGTTTTGGAACCGGTGAAAGCAGGAGACTTCTGTCTGGAGAGCGAAAGTATTTCGATAAAGAACCGGTATGATTTTTTGACTCTGGACCATCTGGTATGCTTCTGCCGGGTTTGGTCAGGGGAGGAAACCTTAATGGAGACAGAGATTTCCCTGGAAGGAATCGGACCTCATTCGGAAAAGAGAGTGAGCATCGAAGGACTGAAACAAGCAGCCTTTAATAACACGGTGGAAGATATCTGGCTGGATCTAAGTTTTTGTTACCGGGAAAAACCACTCTGGGCCTTAGAAGACCAGGAAGAGGTAGCTTTCCATCAGGAGATGCTTAGGGAAAGATATCCTGAAAAAGAATTAAAGGTATGGGATGGCATTTTAAAGCTTAAGCAGGAAGGAATTCATGTCATTGTTTCAGGAGATCAGTTTGAAGCCGTTTTTGACAGGGTTCGGGGGAACCTTTGCGGATACTGCATAAAGGGAAAAAGCCTTATAGAAAAGGGACTTGGCTTAAACTTATGGAGAGCTCCGGTGGATAATGACAAAAACATGAAGACGCTGTGGGAAGAACACATGGTAAACCATATGTGCAGCGTGGTAGACCGGGTAGAAGTGGAGGGGGATGAGAACCGGGTGGTGATCACCTGCCATCAGACCTATGCTCCCATTGTTATGGAATGGAAGATACTTGTAAAGTCTGTGTATACGGTGACGCCTGATGGCACTATAGAAATAGATGTTTCCGGAACTCCCGTGGGAACGCTTCCGGAATGTTTTCCAAGGATTGGCCTTCGTTTTCTGCTTTCCGGAGAATGTGAAAAGGTCAAATGGTACGGAAGAGGGGAAGGGGAGACCTACCCGGACTGTAAAGATGGGGGGAAAATGGGCATCTTTGAAAAGTCCGTGGATGACTTCTATTTTCCATATGTGGTTCCTCAGGAAACGGGAAACAGAGAAGATACGAAGTGGCTCATGGCTAAATTCAGCCATGGGGAGGTCCTTTGGCTTAAATCAGAAGTGCCCTTTTGCTTCAGTGCCCTTCACTACAGTCAGGAGGAACTTACAAGGGCAAGCCATACCAATGAACTGTTAAGAGTGGAAGAGGTGTATCTTTCTGTGGATTACGGACAGAACGGTTTGGGAAGTGCCAGCTGGGGCGCGGAGGCACTGGAAAAGGATCGGTTAAAGCCTGAACCATTCCACTTCGTGTGGAAGCTGTCCGGAGGAGAATCATAAAGCCGGCAGGCTTGGAGGAGAAGGAACATGAAGAGTATAATAACGAAAAGAAATGCGCCATATTTCTTTCTGGCGCCAATGATTATCCTGTTTCTGGCATTTATGGCGTATCCTATTGCGGATTCCTTTCGGCTCAGCTTTTTTAACTTTGAGGGAGGAACTTATACGCTGGTTGGCTTAAATAACTATGCCGTGATGCTAAAGGATCCTATATTCTGGAAATCTCTTTCGAATACGGTGATCTATTTAATCGTTCAGGTACCGGTCATGGTGATCTTATCTCTGATCTTAGGAGTGCTGGTGGAGCAGGATTTCTTAAAATTCCGTGCCTGCTACCGGATCGGCGTATTTCTTCCATCCATTACGGCCCTGGTGGCCTATGCAATGGTGTTTAAACTGCTTTTGAATACGGACTACGGCATTATCAATTACGTGCTGCGTGCAGCGGGCTTTCGCGGTGTAGACTGGCTGAATACGGTGTGGGGAGCCAGGTTTTCCATTATCATGGGCATTACATGGAGGTGGACCGGGTATAACACCATCATTATGATCGCAGGGATCAAGGGCATTCCAACAGAGCTTTATGAGTCGGCGGATATAGACGGTGCCTCATTTTGGCAGAAGGTCATGGGAATTACCATACCCATGGTGAAGCCGATCATGCTGTTTGTCAGCATTACTTCCACCATTGGCACCCTCCAGCTTTTTGACGAATCCTTTATATTGACCCAGGGAGGGCCGGATAATTCCACCATTACCATTGGCCATTATTTGTACAACACAGGCTTTGCATTCTTTAAATTCGGATATGCGGCTGCTTTAAGCTATGCTCTGCTCATCATTATCGGCGTGCTGTCTGTGATCCAGTTTAAGATGACGAAGGGAGGGGAAAATTGATGGACGCAATGAAAGGAAAAAACATGGGAAGAAAGGCAGTCGCCTATGTGTTTTTGACAATAGCAGTTTTTGCCTCCTTGTTTCCGTTTTATTTCATGTTTGTGTCGGCAACCAACACAAATGCTCAGATTTTAAGCGTGTCTCCGAAGCTGACCTTTGGGACCAACCTCCTCACGAACCTTGAAAATTTAAATAAGAAGTTGGATATCGGAAAAGTTTTTATCAATTCCATGATCATGACAGTAAGCTACACGGGTCTGTCCATCTTGTTTCATTCTATGGCAGGCTATGCGCTTTCCAAATACGAGTTTAAGGGTAAGGGTCTGATGTTTGGATTTATCATGATGACCATGATGATCCCCGGACAAGTCATGTATGTCCCCTTATTCACCCTGATGAACCGGATTGGATGGGCGAATACATATCAGGCTGTGGTTCTTCCGGGATTGGCCAATGCCTTTGGCATCTTCCTCATGAGGCAGAACATGCTGTCCTTTCCGGCTTCCCTCATTGAGGCGGCACGGATTGACGGTTATGGGGAAATGGGGATCTTTTTCCGGGTAGTCCTGCCAAACATGAAGCCGGCGGTGGGGGCCCTTGGCATCTATATGTTTATGAGCATGTGGAATAATTTTATGTGGCCGCTGATCATATTGGGGACCAAGTCCATGTATAACTTTCCGGTTGCCCTGTCCATGCTGGACGGAGTCGTATGGAGAAAGGACTATGGCGTGATCATGCTGGCGACGTCATTAGCAACACTGCCCATTCTTTTGATTTTCCTGATTTTCCAGAAACAGTTTGTAGCCGGGGTTATGGGCGGCGCAGTAAAGGAATAAGAGGGGAAAAAACTATATAAGGTACATTCCAAGTGAATGAAAAGGAGGATTTTATGAAAAGACAGATGAAGGCAACAGCGTTATCACTGGTTATGGCACTGTCCCTTACGGCCTGTTCGGGAGGAGGCGCGCCGGTAACAAAAGGGGGAAGTGAAGCAAAGGGAGAGGCGGATAAATCCCTTTCCGGTACCGTAACCGTATGGAGTTGGGATGTGGCCCTGGCCCATCTTCAGGAAGAAGCGGAAAAATTCAATGAAATTTATCCCGATGTAGAATTTAACTTTGAAGAAATGGGCGTTTCCCAGGTGTACAGTAAGATTACCACCTGCCTTCAGTCCGGGATCGGACTTCCGGACGTGGTATCTCTAGAAGGGGAGCAGATGGCAAAATTCGGAGAAAAGTTCCCGGATAAGTTTGTGGACTTCACCGGTGATATCAAGGCCGAGGATTTTCTGGATATTAAAATGTCTGAATGTACCGCAGGAGGAAAAGTTGTGGCTTATCCATGGGATGCAGGCCCCTGCGCCATGTTCTACCGGACTGATATTTTTGAACAGGCAGGAGTAAAGGCAGAAGATATTGTGACCTGGGATGACTTTATTGAAGCGGGAAAGACCATTATGGAAAAGACCGGAACGGCTATGATGCCTTTGGCAACGGCGAGAAAGGATACCACTTACCGGATGCTTTTAATGGAACAGGAAGGCTTTTACTTTGATGAGAACGGCAATACCAATGTTAACTCTCCGGAATCCATTCGGGCTATGGAGATGATCCAGAAGATTTATAATGCTGGGATCACTGTAAATGATAACAGCTGGGATGACTTCATTGCATCCTTAAGCGGCAGTAAGATCGCCTGTGTGCCGGAGGCAGTATGGCTTGCCGGTTCCATCAAAGACGCTGCTCCGGACCAGTCCGGCAAATGGGGCGTAATGGAACTTCCCAGATTTGACAAAGATAAGGAATCAGGCGGGGCCAGCAACGGCGGTTCTGTGCTGGCTGTTCCAGCGTCCTCAAAGAGTAAGGAAGCAGCTGTGGAATTCGTGAAGTTTGCCATGACCGACAAGGAAGGCAATGTAGAGGGCTTTACCAAATACGGTCTGTATCCATCTTATATTCCTGCACTTGATTCAGAGGTGTTTAAGGAGGGGGATGAATTTTTCGGAGGCCAGAAGATTTATGATCTTTTCAATGCAGTGGGCCAGAAGATACCAAAGTGCAACTACACGGCTAATTTTGCTGAAGCCATTGACTTATCCAAAAATGCAGTGAGCAAAGTGACCCTTGACGGACAGGATCCGAAGACGGTCATGGATGGCCTGCAGGAGGAAATGAAGGCCAAATTCGGGAAATAGGAATATAACATCCGGTATGGCATCGTGTAAGGAGAAAGAGAAATGAAAAAATATCTTGGCATGCTGGGGCTATTGATTGTGACGGTGATATGGGGAGGAGGCTTTGTGGCCAGTGACATTGCCCTTTCCAGCTTAAGTCCGGCTCAGATTCTGGTCACCAGGTTTTTGCTGGCATCGGTACTTATGTTTCCTCTGTGTGCCAGGCATTTAAAGAGTATAAAAAAGCAGGAGATATGGGCGGGAATTATTTTGGGAGTCTATTTGTTCGCGGCTTTTGCCCTTCAGATCGTAGGTCTAAAATACACGACACCGTCTAAGAATGCATTCCTCACCGCTACAAATGTAGTATTTGTCCCTTTTATCGCCAGAGTCCTATATAGGAAGCATGTGAGCGTTCAGGGAGTGATTGGAGCCTTTATGGCCATTGCCGGGGCAGGAGTTTTGTCTCTGGATAAAAATTTCGCCATAGGCCTTGGTGATGGGCTGACCTTGTTATGCGCCGTTTGCTTTGCCCTGCATATCTTTTTTACCGGAGAATACGTGGAAAAATACCGGGTTACGGTACTAATCTTTTTTCAGATGGTTACAGCCTTTGCCTTTTCCCTGTTCTATCTCCTTATAACAGGAGGGTGGGGAGAGTTCTCTATGACAAGAGAGGGGATATTAAGCGTCCTTTATTTAGGAGCGGTGAGCACCACTCTTACCTATCTCATTCAGACTGCATCCCAGCAGTATGTGGATGAAACCAGGTCCGCCATTATCCTTTCTATGGAGGCGGTTTTTGGAACATTGTTTTCTGTCCTTCTCCTCCATGAGAAGATTGACGGAAAAATGGTGGCAGGCTGCGTCCTGATCCTTGGAGCAGTTCTGGTATCGGAAATTAAGATCATGCCTTTATCCAGATGTGAAAGGGATACTGCTTAACCAATTTAAGAGATGTTGGAACATAAAAATGCGTATTGATTGGGCTTTATAACGCTCTCAATCAATACGCATTTTTTCATTCTTATTTTGGGAGTCAATTGGATATTCGCAATCCGCTTCGCAACTTGATGAGGTTAAACTTCGAAATTAAAATACTTTATTGCATTGTTAAAGGAAATTCCTTCAATGATTTCTTTTAAGGAATCCTGGTCATCCGGATATTCTCCGTTTTCTACCCAGCCGCCGACTAACTCGCAGAGGATTCTGCGGAAGTATTCGTGTCTGGTATAAGATAAGAAGCTTCTGGAATCGGTAAGCATTCCGATGAAGTTTCCAAGGCATCCTAAGTTAGCCAGAGAGATCATCTGCTCGGTCATGCCGGTCTTATGATCGTTGAACCACCATGCAGAGCCCTGCTGGATCTTTCCAGGGAATTTGCTCTGGAAGCAGCCAAGGATGGTACCGATGGAGGCGTTGTCATTCGGATTTAAGGAGTAAATGATGGTTTTTGGGATCTCATCAGTTGCACTTAACGCATTTAAGAAATCAGCCATCTGTGCGGAAGGAGCGTAGTTGTTGATGCAGTCAAAACCAGTGTCTGGTCCCAGGTTTTCAAATGCCATGGCATTGTTGTCACGCTTACAGCCGTAATGAAGCTGCATCACCCAGCCCATGCGGTTGTATTCTTTCGCGGCGAACAGCATGAAGGCGGTCTTGTATTTTAACTCATCTTCCTTTGAAATGGCTTTGCCGGAAAGGCCGTTTGCAAAGATCGTATCAAGCTCTGCTTCATCAGCAGGAGCATACATAACATATTCAAGGGCATGGTCGGATACGCCGCAGCCCTGGCTGGTGAAATATTCCATGCGGTTCTTTAAAGCGACCTTTAAAGAAGCGAAATCCTTGATTTCCACGCCGCTGACAGCAGATAATTTTGTCATATAGGCTGCAAAATCCGGCTTTTCGATGTTCATGGCCTTATCTGGTCTCCAGGCTGGAAGCACCTTAACTTCAAAGGTTGAATCAGATGCAATTTTCTGATGCCATTCCAGAGTATCGGCAGGATCGTCGGTGGTGCAGATCAGCTTAACATTGGACTGTCTGATTAAGTTGCGGACGCTCATGGAATCTTCCTGAAGCTTTTTATTGCACAGATTCCATACTTCTTCTGCTGTATTGCCGTTTAAGTGGCCGGTAAAGCCGAAATATCTCTGTAGCTCTAAGTGACTCCAGTGGTAGAGTGGATTGCCGATCAGCTTTGGCAGGGTTTCAGCCCACTTCTGGAATTTCTCACGGTCGGAAGCATCCCCTGTGATGTATCTTTCATCCACGCCGCAGGAACGCATCTGACGCCATTTGTAATGATCGCCGCCTAACCATACCTGGGTAATGGTGTCAAACTTGCGGTCTTCATAGATTTCCTGTGGATTGATATGGCAGTGATAGTCTACGATAGGCATGTTTTCTGCATAGGTGTGATAAAGCGCTTTTGCTGAATCGGTAGACAGTAAAAAGTCCTTGTCCATAAACTGTTTCATGTTAGAGAGTCCTCCTTGAATATGTGAAATTAAAAATTAGTAGTACCTCGTTTTATCAGTTCCGGGGTGATGGTGGTTTTTCCCGGTACGTTTCCCTCTTCCAAAACCTTCATTAAAGTGTTTACCGTGGTGGTGCAAATGGATTCCACTTTATTGTCCACGGAAGTTATTTCCGGAGTCGTGCACTTAGAAAGAATGGAATTGTTGTATCCGATGATGCTTAAATCTTTCGGGATCGTAAGTCCTGCCTTGTCTGCATATTTTACGGCACCGACAGCCAAAATATCTTCGGAAGCCAGTACAGCGTCAAAATAGACCCCGGAACGGGAAATCGTATCCAATCGTTCCATCGCAGCGTCTAAGTCCTTGCTGCAGAGCACCATAAGCTCGTCCCGGACCATAAAACCGGCATCTCTTACCGCATCCCGGTAGCCGGAAAGCTTGTTTAAATTGCTGAAGGAATTACCGGAATAGAGATAGAGCACCGAGGAGCGGCCGGAGCGGTAAAGCCGTAAAGCAGCATCGTAAACAGCCGCGTGGTCGTCACAGACTGTGCTGTAGATCTGCTCCCCATCCAGTTGTCCGTTGACCAGCATAATGGGAAGATCCTTTGCCGCCTCCAGAAGATAGACGTTGTCCTTTGGTTTTGCTTCTATATAATGGGAACCGGTCAGGATGATGGCATCCACCCGTTTGGAACGCAAAAGCTCCAAATACTTCTTCTTGGTTTCCGGAAGATAGCCGGTGCAGCAGAGGATGGAATCATAGCCGTTGCCCCGTAATTCCTTTTCCAGATAATAGATGGCTTCCGCTAACCATGGGTCGGAAGAATCGGCGCACATGATTCCAATGGTCTTCATCGTATTTAGCCCCAGGCTTCTGGCGAATACATTGGGGGTGTATCCCAGCTCCTTCATGACGTCGAGAACCCGCTTTCTGGTCTTTTCGCTGACATTGGGATTTCCATTGATAACGCGGGAAACGGTGGCAATCGATACGTGAGCATGTTCGGAAACATCATAGATATTCAAAAACATCACCTCCGTAATTGTAAGTATTTACATACCCAGTTCATTATACATAATTATGATAGATATTACAATCCCTGATTTATTGTTTTCGTAAATAATCCAATGAAAATCCAGTTATTTTGTAAATGCTTACAAATGTTTCGTATATGCGAAAATCATCTTGCTTTTTTCCAGTTTTTCGGAGTATACTAAGACATAGAAATGGAGGCCAAACCATGAAACTGAACAGAACGACGCAAAGAACCGTTGAAATCTTAAAATTAATCTCCAGAACGCCGGAGGGAGCTACCCTGGATGACCTATGTGAAAAGCTGGATCTGCCAAAGACCAGCGCTTACGATATTGTGACAACCCTTGCCGAGATGGGCATGGTGAATGTGGCCAGGGGACAAAAACAGAATTATACCATAGGCTTAATGGCCTACCGCATCGGAATTAATTATACCAATAATCTGGATTTTATCGGGATCATTGAGCCGGTGCTCAAAGCATTTTCAAAGGAAGTGGGGAAAACAGTCTTCTTTGGAATCCCCTCGGATCATCATGTGGTATACATATGTAAGTTCGAGCCGGAGAACCCTATTATTACCACAGCTACCGTTGGTTCCAAAAACCCCATGTACTGTACCTCCCTTGGAAAGGTAATTCTTGCCTACAGCGATGATGAGGCAAGGGAGCAGATGATCAACCGGCTGAAATTCACCCAGTACACCGAAAGAACCATCAGAAACAAAGGCCAGCTTCTGGAAGAACTGAAACAGGTTCGGGAAAGAGGCTATGCGTTTGATGCCAGGGAGATGGAGGAGCATATGCAGTGTGTGGGAGCTCCGGTTTTTGACCGGGATGGCAATGTACTGGGAGCCATCAGCGTGTCCAGTCTATATAAGCCTTCGAATGATTACGAGGCTTTAGGAAAGCTGGTTTCCGAAAAGAGCATGGAGGTTTCCCGTTTGTTAGGCTTTCTTGGAAAAATATAAGGAATACCTGTTGACAAAATGGAAGGAAACGATTAATATTTCAAGTATAAGAATCGTAAATATGAAATTAATTCGTATATACGAAATTGAAGAAGGAGAGAATAGGATGATGAAAAAAGAACAGGTTTTATCAAAGATGAAAAAAGACTGTCTGGTCGCTGTTGTTCGTGCAAAAGACTTTGAGCAGGGCGAAAAGGTAGTTGACGCCATCATTGCAGGCGGCATCAATTTTATTGAAATCACAATGACCATGGATGAAGGAAATCCAATTGAATTCATCGCAAAAATGTCTGAAAAATATAGCAAAAATGACGATGTAGTTATTGGAGCAGGTACTGTTCTGGATCCGGAAACAGCAAGAGCAGCAATCCTTGCAGGTGCTAATTACGTAGTAAGCCCAGGCTTAAATGTTGAGACCATCAAGCTTTGCAACCGTTACAGAGTGCCGATGCTCCCAGGCGTTATGACACCTACCGAAGCGATTACCGCATTGGAGTGCGGCTGTGACGTGATCAAGATCTTCCCAGGCAACATTATGGGACCGGATGCGATCAGCTCCTTTAAAGGACCCCTTCCTCAGGGTGATTTCATGCCATCCGGCGGCGTTGACGTTGACAACGTTGATAAGTGGATCAAGGCAGGAGCTTATGCCGTTGGTACAGGCAGCAGCTTAACAAAGGGTGCTAAGACAGGAGATTTTGCAGCAGTAACAGCGAAAGCAAAAGAATTCGTTGAGGCAGTAGCCGCAGCAAGGTGAATGACGGCGAAGCCGGCAGAAAAAGCCCCCTGGGGGGCACGCAAATAATATATCCGATAATAAAAATCAATATAGAATTTTAGGAGAGAATACAAAATGGCAAAACTTGTAACCATGGGCGAGATCATGTTAAGATTATCTACCCCAAATAATGAGAAATTTATTCAGGCAGATGAATTTGATGTAAACTACGGCGGCGGTGAAGCAAACGTAGCTGTATCCTTAGCAAACTATGGACATGACGTTGAGTTCGTAACAGCAGTTCCTAAGAATCCCATCGGTGAGTGTGCGGTAGCTGCTTTAAGAAAATACAACGTAGGAACAAAGCACATTGCAAAATGCGGCGAAAGACTTGGTATCTACTATTTAGAGACAGGTTCTGCTATGAGAGCATCTGCAGTTGTATACGACAGAGCACATTCCTCCATCGCTACAGCAACCGCAGCTGATTTTGACTTTAACGAGATTTTTAAGGATGCAGACTGGTTCCATTTCACAGGAATCACACCGGCAGTAAGCGATGAAGCAGCAGAATTAACTGAAGCAGCTTTAAAGGCAGCTAAGGCTAACGGCGTAACTGTTTCCGTAGACTTAAACTTCCGTAAGAAATTATGGTCTTCAGAGAAGGCTCAGAAAGTCATGACAAACCTGATGCAGTACGTTGATGTATGCATCGGCAACGAAGAGGATGCAGAAAAGGTTCTTGGCTTTAAGCCAGGTAATACCGATGTAACTTCCGGCGAACTGGAATTACAGGGCTATGTAGACATCTTCAATCAGATGGTCGATAAGTTTAATTTCAAATATGTGGTTAGCTCCTTACGTGAGAGCTTCTCAGCTTCCGATAATGGCTGGTCTGCCTGCATCATGGATGGCGCAACCCGTGAATTCTATCACTCCAAGAAATACCGCGTTACCCCTATCGTTGACCGTGTAGGTGGCGGCGATTCCTTCGCAGCAGGCGTGATCTGCGGACTGGTTGACGGTAAGGACTTTAAGGGCGCTTTGGAGTATGCAGTTGCTGCCTCCGCATTAAAGCACACCATTCCTGGAGATTTCAACCTGGTAACCAGAGAAGACGTAGAGACTTTGGCTGGCGGCGACGGTTCAGGTCGTGTTCAGAGATAATTTATAAGAAGAAGGGGAGTCATTCGGTAATGGCTCCCCTTTTAAAAACTATGGAGGAAAGATCAAGATGAGTGACAGACCTTTTGATTTACTGAGCCTGGGAGAACTTTTGTTACGCCTGTCTCCGGAAGGTGTGGAACGGCTTGTGCGGGGAGATTCCTTTCAAAAGCAGGTGGGCGGTGCAGAATTAAATGTTGCCGTAGGTGCAGCTCTTTTAGGGCTTCATACCGGAGTGGTTACCCAGCTTCCGTTTAATGATATAGGAAATTTTGTAAAGAATAAAGTCCGTTCCTATGGTATCAGCGATGACTATTTTGTCTACGACAATAGTTTAAGTGCCAGGTTGGGGCTTTATTATTATGAATACGGAGCATATCCAAGAAAACCCAAGGTCATTTATGACAGAAAAAACAGTTCTTTTGTTCAGATCAGCACCTCTTCATTCCCAGAGGAGATGTATCGGGCAACTACCTGTTTTCACACCACAGGAATCACCCTGGCTTTGTGTGAGAATACCAGGAAGACAGCCATTGATATGATCAAGAAGTTCAAGGAGACGGGAACAATCATTTCCTTTGATGTGAATTTCAGGGGCAATCTCTGGACCGGTGAGGAAGCCAGAGCATGCATTGAACAGATTCTTCCCTTTGTGGATATTTTCTTCTGTTCAGAAGAGACGGCAAGACTGACCTTTAAGAAGGAAGGAACCGTTAAGGAGATGATGAGAAGCTTTACGGAAGAGTATCCGATATCTGTCGTGGCTTCTACACAAAGGATCGTGCACAGTCCCAAGAGCCATACCTTTGGTTCTGTGATTTACGATGCTTCCAGAAAGGAATATTACGAGGAAGAGCCTTACCATAACATTGATGTAGTCGATCGGATCGGAAGCGGTGATGCTTATATTGCAGGCGCTCTTTACGGACTGTTAAGCAGCGGAGGTGACTGCATGAAGGCAGTCCAGTACGGCAATGCAGCCTCTGCATTAAAGAATACCATACCGGGAGATCTACCTACTTCTGACTTAAGCGAGGTCAATACCGTTATAAAAGACCACAATGATAAAGGTCCTCAGAGTGAGATGAGCAGATAAAGTGAATATCGCAATACCGTCAAATGAGGCAGGATTCCTTAAGATTCTGCCTCATTTCCATATTCAGGCCGGTAATCGACAAATTGCAGCAACAAAATACAAATTTACGCGATAGTTTAAACCTTTAAATATATAAAATGACGATATAAAAAGTATTTGGCTAATTTTGAATTAAAATATTGACAAATAAATAAAAAGGATATATATTAAAGTTGTACATTATAGTGTATATTTTTTTGAGAAATTAATTTAAACGATTAAATAAATGTTTTTTGGCTAATGGATATTGATATCTATTGGCCAAAAAATAAAAAAGTTATTTAAACGTTTAAATAAAAAAATAATATAATTTAATGGAGGGTTTATTATGGGAAGAAAGAAATTACTGGCACTGCTTCTGTCAACAGCTGTGGTTTGCGGTTCATTGGCCGGATGCGGCGCCAAGGGAACACAAAAGCCGGAAGGGACTGCGGCCGGTAGTACTGAATCCAAGGCAGGGGAAAGCAGTAAGACGGATTCAGCCGAAGCAGGAAAGAAGGTAACCATTGCAGTCTGGAATGAGCCAAGTAAAGACGAAGCACTTAATATGTATTTGCAGGCTGGAAAGGCAACCGGTATTGACGTAGAAGTGACAGTGATCCCGGAAAGCGATTATTCTTCTAAATTGAACCAGATGGTATCAACCGGGAATGATTCCGTGGATATCTATGTGATCTGGGAAAATGACATTGCAAATTTTGCCCAGGTAGGCGGAATCATTCCACTTGACGATTATCTGGCCAAATCCACAATTAAAACAGATGAGTTTATTGATGCGGTAGCAAAGCTGTCCGAAGGCCTGGGCGGTACCTATGGGTTACCATGGTGTGCGGCTACGGAACTGCTTTATTACAACCAGGATATGTTTGATGTAGCAGGCATTGCTTACCCGACGAATGACTGGTCTTATGCAGATTATAAGGCAGCGGCAGAGAAGCTTACCAAAAAGGCAGCCGACGGAACAACAGAAGTATATGGAAGCACACTTCCCAATACCCAGACCTGGTGGGCAGGGATCGGCGGTGCAGGAGATCAGGTTTTTGATCCGGCAAAGGGTCAGATGGTGATCGGTGACGGTGCTGTTTCCTTTGTCTCTGATGTGGCACAAATGGTTAAAAGCGGTACCATGCCGGAACCTTCTTCCGATACTGCAGACCTTTTTGCAGCTGGAAAAGCGGCTATGAGCTGGCAGGGAAGCTGGAATATCGGAACTTATGGCGGTGGGCTTGCCTTTAACTGGGATATAGCCTCAATTCCTACCGACAAATTGAAATATAACACGCTACATACCGGTTTTTACAGCATTAATTCAAAGAGCAAGAATCAGGATTCCGCGTTTAAAGTAATTGAATACTTAATGGGCGAGGAAGGTCAGGCCATTAACTCTAAGGCAAGCGGCAATCCTTCTGCAATTAAATCCATAGCAGATAAAGGAGCCTGGAAGGTGGAAAGCGTAACAACAATCGAAAACTGGGATGCCATAACAGACTCCTTAAAAGCCGGCGTATTCGGATATACATGCTTGCCATCCGGCGTAACCAACAATGCGATCAGTGAATTCAACTCAGCGGTATTAGGTCAGAAAACACCGGAAGATGCGGTGAAGAATGCTTCCCAGTATGCAAAGGAGACGATTGGCTATTAAAGCAGCCAGGCACAGGAGCGGCCGCAGACCAGACAGAAAGCGGAAGGGAAGCGGCCGCAAAGAAAGGTCATTTGTGCTTTTAAGCGAAAGGATCGTGAATGCTATGAAAAATGAGAAAAGGAAGCCGATAAATAAAAAGAAGCTTACGAACCATCTGACAGCCTATGCTTTTTGCGCCCCATGGTTTATAGGATTTATATGTTTTACCTTATTTCCCATTGTTTTTATGTTTGCAGTGAGTTTAACAAACCGGAAATTAAACGGTATTTCAAATTTTGTAGGACTGGCAAATTACGTTAATATGGTTCAAAGTCCTACCTTTTGGAATTCCATAAAAGTGACCTTGTTTTTTACGGTTGTCATGATGGTGGTTACTACGATCTGGGCAGTGATTCTTGCTATGCTGTTAAATTATAAACAGAAATTAAACGGCATATTCCAGTTCTGTTATTTTCTTCCATCGGTTATACCGACGGTTGCACTTGCGTATACATTCCGTACGATTTTCGGAAAAGAGGCAGGTCTTTTAAATGCCATCATTTCACAGCTGACTTCAAAAAATGTGATGGTGAACTGGCTGTATGATAAACGCACCATTTATCTTGCCGTATTTTTTATTACCCTGTTTACATACAACACCGGGCAGATGATGTTAATCTTCCGCTCAGGATTAAATGATGTTCCAAGAGAGCTTTATGAAGCGTGTGACATTGACGGTGCAAGTCCATTCCGGAAGTTTTTTGACATAACCCTTCCCATGATTTCCCCCATCGTACTATTTAATGCGGTTATGGGCTGCATCAGCGCGTTAAATGGTTCTTTTGCACTGCTTTATCCATTGACAGGGGAAAGCGGAGATCCCAATGGGATGACCCAGGTTTTAAGCCTTTTAATCTATAAGGAAGCTTTCAGCAATATGAAGGTAGGTTATGCCTGTGCGCTGTCGGTGGTCCTGTTTCTGATCGCCTGCGGCTTTGGGATCGGCATCTTTGCAGTATCAAAAAAACTTGTCTATTACGAAAATTAAGGAGGAGAGGCCATGAATTCAGCAAAAGCAAAGAAAAAGGCAGGCAGGATTCTAATTTTTATTCTTAAGATTCTTGTTGCTGTTATCATGTTTTCTCCGATCATATGGGTGTTTTCGGGAGGGTTTAAAAATTTAACAGAGTTCACCACCTCTTCTGATATTATCCCTAAGAATGTGACACTGGAAAACTTTAACTATATCTTTTTTCATTCCAACTATTATTTATATGTACGAAATACCGTTCTATTAATGGCAGGGACTACGTTAGGGACATTAATATCCTCTTCTTTTGTAGCTTATCCTCTTGCAAGAATGGAATTTCCCGGGAAGAATTTAATTTTTTCATTGATCGTGGGTACGATGATGATTCCGGGTATTGCCCTGATTATTCCCCAGTACATTATGTTTGGGAAGATCGGCTGGCTGGATTCCCTTCTCCCCATGATCATTCCGTCATTTTTTGCTTATCCCTACAATGTATTTCTTTTCCGGCAGTTTTTCCGGTCCATCCCTAAGGAACTGGATGAAGCAGCAACCATAGATGGCTGCAGCAAGCTGGGCGTGTTTTTTAAAGTACTGGTGCCTCTGTCAAAGTCCACCTTTACCACGATTGGCGTGCTGTCCAGTGTATTCTGGTGGAATGAGCTGACCCAGCCGGTGTTCTATATCAACAGCGATAAGTGGAGAACGCTGACCATTGCATTAATGACTACATTTATGTATACTTCTGGTAATGCATTTGTCATTAACTGGCCGTCGATTATGGCAGCATCTTCCCTGATGATTCTGCCCCCTATGCTTCTTTACCTGTTTGGTTCCAGATTTCTGGTTGAGGGGATCAAAACTTCCGGTTTAAAAGGATAGCAGAAATGGGCTGCCATGAAGTGATGGGTAAAGAACGGAAAAAATGAAAAGAGGGAGTATATACTACCATGACATTAAAAGAAATTGCTTCTATGGCCGGTGTATCCGTAGCAACGGTATCATATGTGCTCAACAATACGGCTCAGGTAAGTGAAGAGACAAGAAAACGGGTAGAAAAGATCATAAAAGAGACGGGATACCGGTCCAATATCCTGGCGAAAAGTCTTCGGACAAATGAATCGTCCTTAATCGGAGTGATTGTTGAAGACA